>OCPR01000293.1_pt1 | contig 70797 bp, 67 predicted proteins | sample 1538611 | NCBI WGS metagenome assembly OCPR01 (sample SAMN04571711, study PRJEB22368) | human gut metagenome | biome: human gut; material: stool | host: Homo sapiens | place: Luxembourg | collected 2012-09-28
GCATGATTTCGCGCCGCAATTCTCGGGTTTTCTGTGAACTTTGTTCACAAAAAACGCCTCGCGGAACGTTACCAGTGAACAGTAACTGTTTGGTTACTGTTACTGTTTACTGGTAACAAAAAAGCTGCAAAGTTATAAGCATTATAAACCCTGCAGCTTTTCTGCTGTGTAAGATATTCAAAGAAGCTTTGAAATTATAACCATTATTTTACAATCACTCCATCCTCATCCCAGAGATCGTGCCAGTCCTTTGCACCTTCCCACAGGAATACATGGCCTTTGATCAGACGGTTATTCTTATCAAGGGAACGGATGGTTTCCATCTCTTCTTCTGTCAGAGGATCTTCCGTGACACATTTCAGATTCATGGTGTAATTCTTCTCTTTCAAAGAGAATGGAATTGGGGAAGCACCTCTCTGTACAGCCCATTTAATGCAGATAACTGCTGGATGTACACCATGTGCCGCTGCAATTGCTTTCAGCTCTGGCAGTTCAATATCCGCAATATCTTCTGGCATTTTATCACGTTCCGGACGTTCAGGAGAACCAATTGGGCAGAATCCTACCACTTCAATACCATGCGCTCTGCAATAATCAAACAGCTCCGGCTGCTGGAAGCATGGATGAAGCTCCATCTCGATCGCAGCTGGTTTAATTCTGCAAAGTGGAAGTACTGCCTCCAGTTTCGGGATTGTCATATTAGACATACCGATATGTTTCGTCAGACCCATATCTACCAGGCGCTCCATCTGGCGCCAGGTTTTCATAAAGCGCTCTACTGTAAACGGTTTGGAATCAGGATTTCTGGAATCCACATCACAATGTGGTGCATGATAGTTCGGGAATGGCCAGTGAACATAATACATATCCAGATAGTCAAGCTTCAGATCCTTTAAGGTCTTCGCACAGGCAATCAGTACATCTCCGTCACCATGCATATCGTTCCATACTTTGGAGGCAATAAAAAGTTCTTCTCTTTTTACAATACCTTCTGCAAATGCATCTGCGAAAATCTTTCCGATCATATCTTCATTTCCGTAACATGCAGCACAATCAAAAGAACGGTAACCTACGCGAAGTGCACCTGCAACAGAAGCAGAAACTGCGTCTGCATCTGCATGGTCACTTCCAAAAGTACCCATTCCAACAGCTGGCATCTTAGCGCCAGTATAAAGTGTTCTCTGCGGAACAATTGCCGGATCAATCATTGTCATTTTCTTATCCTCCTTAACATTTCTTTTGCACTATGGCTTTCAATTACAACGCAATTTACTTTCGCTTAATATCTTTTACTACATTTTCTTATAATTTAGTAACCTCAATCTGTGGAAGCAGTTTTTCCATATCTTCCATCACAAAAAATCCAGTCTCCTCGCGCATGGCTGCTGCCGCTGAAATAGCACTTGCCAGTTTCATTGTCTCAGGAAGTGAAAGTCTCCTGGATAAACCCAGTGCGAATCCTGCGATCATAGAATCTCCACACCCAACTGTGTTCACTGCATTTATTCTCGGAACCAGTGCACGGAAAATTCCTCCATTACCTACTGCAAGAGAACCGTCAGCTCCCAGGGAAACAGCTACGATTTCCACACCTTTTGCATGAATCTCTTTCGCCGCATCTATAATATCCTGAATATTATCACATTTCTTGCCTGTGAGCATACGGATTTCATCAATATTGGGCTTGATCATAGTAGGTGCTGCTTCAATTCCCATTTCAAGAAGTTTGCCACTGGTATCCAGAATAACCGGAATTCCTGCCTCTTTTACAATCTTTATAAGTCGCTGATAAGCAGTTCCATCAAGTCCTTTCGGAACACTTCCTGACATTGCAACTACTTTCGCTTCTTTTACAAGATTACAGAATTTTTCCTCAAATCCGGCAAAATCCTCTTCTGTAAGGGTAAACCCAGGTTCCAGAAATTCTGTCTGAACTTTATTAACTTCATCCCAGATATTAATACAGGATCTGCTTTCTGCAGCTACATGATAAAAAGCACTTTTAATACCAAACGGTTTCAATGCATTCTCAATATAAGCTCCTGCATAACCACCTACAAAACCTGTGGCAGTCACCTCTGCTCCGTAAATTGAAGCCGGCTTGGATACATTCAGACCTTTTCCACCAGGAACATAAGTACATTCCTTTACACGATTCACTTCTCCAGTCTTAAAGTTATTTACCACATACCGCTTATCAATGGCTGCATTTAATGTTACTGTCAGTATCATATGCTCAATCCTCATTCATCAGAAGAATCTTCCCCTTTACAAGACCAGGTGTCTTATAGAGCTGGAATGCTTCCTGAGCCTGACTCATTGGCATTTTGCGATAAATAAATCCCGGATCAAATTTCAGCTGACCGGTTGCAAAATAATGAGCTGTAAGATCCCACTCTTTGCCTGGGAACGGGGAACTATAGGACATCCAGGAGCCTGTAAGTTTAAATTCTTTACGATTCATATTCTCCCACTGCTTTGGTGTAAATGTAAGATCTGCATGAGGTGTTCCAATGAAGCATACGTGTGCCTTATTCGCAGCAAGTTCAAATGCCATATGCATAGTGGGAACCTGTCCGGCTGTTTCAAACACATATTCATAGCCCTTACCACCGGTAATTGCCATAGCCTCTTCCATATAATTCTCTTTGGTTGTATTGATAACTGCATCTGCGCCCATTCTCATGGCAAGATCCAGGCGTTCCTCACTAATATCAAATACGACAACCTTCTTGGAACCAAAGATCTTTGCCCACTGCATTGTGAATATGCCAATTGTTCCACATCCTAAAATTGCTACGCAGCGACCGCCCTGATAATCATTCTGAAGGAGTCCATGAAGAGCAACTGTGGATGGCTCGAACATTGCACCCTGTTCATAGGAAATAGACGGATCAAAAGGAATCGCATTCTGCTCTGGAATTACTACATAATCCGCATTACTTCCCTGCTGCCTGGAACCGATAAAACTGTAATGCTTACATAAGGAGAAGTTTCCATTCTGACAATCATCACACTTCATGCACGGAAGAAGCGGAGCCCCGGAAACGCGGTCGCCAACTTTCACCTTAGTGACCCCTTCGCCAACTTCTACTACATCACCAGAAAACTCATGTCCAAGAACGATAGGATAAAAATGAACACCATGATTCAATACTCGCGGAACATCAGAGCCACAAATGCCGGAAGCTTTTACTTTAATCTTTACCCAGCCTGGTTTTGCCTGCGGTTCTTCGATTTCCTGGTACTGTACATCCTCGTTTGCAACTACAACTGCTGCTTTCATCTTGAAATACCTCCTTACTTCAGTACCATCATAGCTTTCAGAGATTCATATAAATCCCTATATGTACGGTATGTCTTATTATAAACTTCTTTATTCTCAGGATTGGGCTCATGGCGTCTTGTCTCTTTCACTGTCATGGAAACCGCTTCCTCGTAATCTTTATAAAATCCAACTCCTACGCCAGCCAGGATTGCAGCACCTAATGTGGTTGCTGTATCGGAAGCAGGGACCACCACTGCCTTGCCTGTCACATCAGCCTTAATCTGAGTCCAGAGAAGGGAATTGGCTGAACCTCCCATAGCACGAAGAACTTCTGCTTTAGCACCTGCTGCTTCAGCCACCTCCAGATTATGGCGCAGGGAAAATGCTACGCCCTCCATACAGGCTCTTACCATGTGTCCCTTGGTCTTAGCAAAATCAAGTCCATAGAAAACGCCTTTGGCGTATGGATTCCAGACAGGGGATCTCTCCCCGGACATATAGGGAAGGAACACAACGCCTTCACTTCCGGCTGGTACTGCCTCGGCAATTTCATTCAGTTGTTCCAGAGAGGATTTCCCGGTATCCGCCTTGCGGCTCCTCTCATAAGCTGCAAATTCTCTCTCAAACCAGCGCATGACACCGCCGCCTCCGGTAGTTCCTCCCTGAAGAAGCCACTTGCCTGGCACTACGTGATATCCTAAGATCAGACTTGGATCTGCTTTGTATGTATCTGTGCAGATGCTCATGCCACCAGCCTGTCCACCCTGCTCCTGGGTCTCCCCCGGATGGATCACACCTGCACCAAGTGTCCCACAGGCTGCATCCAGACCGCCGGCCACTACAGGAGTTCCGACAGTCAGTCCACTCTGGGCTGCCGCCTCTTCCGTCACAGTTCCCACTACCTTATCGCACGCAACAATCTCCGGAAGAAAATCCACAGGAATTCCCAGTTTCTCACACATCACTTCATCCCAGGTACCAGTACGCATATCAAAGCAATGCAGACCATATCCCTGTGAAAGATCCTGTGTAATGGCACCAGTCAGTCTGTAAGCAATAAAGCTGTTTGACTGAAGGATCTTGTAAATCTTATTATATACTTCAGGCATATTTTCCTTATACCAGAGAATCTTCGCTGTGGTATAAGAAGGCTGAAGAGAATTACCGGCAACATTGAAAATATTCTCACTGCCGATTTCATTATTGAGTCTGTCGCAGATTTCCTGGGCTCTTGTATCCATCCAGATAGGTGTATCTGTCAGAACATTTCCCTCATGGTCAATGGCAATAGCCGACCAGCTCTGCCCATCAATTCCCACTCCAGCAATCTGCTCTCCTGAAATATTACCTGTCTTCAGGCATTCGCAAATAGCGCCGCAAACCGCATGCCACCATTCATCCGGCTTCTGCTGCGCCCATCCCTCATGAGGATAATAAACAGGGTAATCCCCATTGGCGGAAGCCATCACCTTTCCATTCTTGTTAAATATGGCAACCTTGCACGCGCTGGTTCCAATATCAATTCCTAATAAATAGTCTTTGCTCATCCTTGTCTCCTTATGGATTTCCCCATAAAAATATCAGTCTGAAGTTTCCGTACAATATGGTCAGGAAGCTCCTCTCTTCCTTCAAGCCGTTCCAGCATGATCTGTGCTGTTTCCCTTGCAATTTTCTCTGTAGGCTGTGAAACAATGGTAAGTGCAGGTCTGCAGGCACGGGCAAAAGGCAGATTGTCAAATCCCACCAGGGAAATCTCCTCTGGCATGGATACTCCCATCTCGTTAAGCCCGATCACTGCCCCCATAGTCATCTCATAGTTTGTCACAAAAACAGCTGTCATATCAGGATTCTCTTTCACCAGCTCTTCTACTGCCTGAACGCCCCCCTGGATCGTGTAATCACCATGGCAGATCAGCTTTTCATCAACCGCAATTCCATGATCCTTAAGGGCTTTCATGTATCCTAACATACGCTGTCTGGCAGTGAATACCTCATCCGGGCCACCGATCAGACCGATCTTCTGATGCTGTTGTTCTACCAGCATGCCAACAGCTTTCTCAGCTGCATTTACATTATCCACCAACACGCAGTCGCAGGATATTCCCTGGATCATACGGTCGATAAGCACAATGGGCTTACCAGTTTTCTGAAATTCATTCAGATGGGCTCCTGTCATATCTACCGGCATATTGATAATTCCATCCACACGTTTCCTGGTAAGGAAATCCACTGCTTCTTTTTCAAGCTTCTTATCTGTTCTGCAGTCACAGACAATCGCTGCATATCCATGGCTTCGGAGAATATCCTCCATTCCACTGATGATTTCGGCACAGAAAACATTGTTCAGCTCTGGAATCACAACCCCCACTGTTTTGGTAGCATTGGTCTTCAGACCGCGGGCAACTTCATTTACTTCGTAATGTAATTCTTCGATGGCTTCTTCGATCTTGATACGGTTCTTCTCTCTTACATTCCCCCCATTGAAATAAGAGGAAATCGTTGCCAGGCCAAGTCCTGTCCGTCTGGCAATATCTTTCATCGTCGCTGCCATAAATCAGCCTCTTACTCAGCCTTTCCGTCACAGCCGCAAACTTTCATACGAGCCATTACAAGCTCTTTCACAGCTGCAATTCCAGCCTTGCCATATGCCTTAGGATCAAATACCTTCTCATCCTCAAGTGTCTCTCTGACAGCCTTGGAGTATGCCGCACGAAGCTCGGTGGCAAAATTAACCTTACAGATTCCTCTCTTTACACAATCCATAACATCCTCATCGCTAAGGCCGGAAGCGCCATGAAGAACCAGCGGAATATCTACAACTTCACGGATTTCACTTAAACGCTCCTTATCAAGAACAGGAGTTCCCACATAGAAGCCATGTGCTGTGCCAATTGCTACTGCAAGAGAAGTAACGCCTGTGCGCTCTACAAATTCTCTGGCTTCCTGTGGATCGGTATTGGTATCTGCAACTGCAACCAGATCATCTTCCTTACCACCTACCTTACCAAGTTCTGCCTCGCATGGGATTCCCATAGAAGCTGCTACGTCAGCCACCTTCTTGCTCACCTCAATGTTTCCTTCATAGTCCAGCTTAGAACCATCAATCATCACGGAAGTATATCCAGCCTTCAGTGCCTTCATCGCAAGATCAAAACTACTGCCATGGTCAAGGTGCAGGCAAACCGGAACGGAAGCCTTTGCAGCTTCTGCTGCAACGATTGCCTGATAGGTCTCAAGAGTGCCATATTTAATAGTAGATGGAGTAGTCTGGATCATAACAGGTGCTTTCAGCTCCTCAGCTGCCTGAATGATAGCTTTCACCATCTCCATATTCTCTGCATTAAATGCACCTACTGCGTAACCGCCCTGCTGAGCCTTCAGCAACATTTCCTTAGATGTAACAAGTGGCATATTCTCCTCCTTCTGCCTGCTGATACAGGCCATGAATCTTCGGTTTTCGAAAACCGAAACGTTTCTGTTTTAGTTCATATTAACTCTTTTCCAAATTTCTGTCAACAGTAAATATTTCATCTTTTTGCGTAAAATTTTACCTTGAAAAATCCGGCAAAGAAAGGTAACTTATAGAGTAGAATATTTTCGGAACCGGTATCAGTTTTTATAGATTACTGTGCCAGATTTCTGAGAAAGAACGAAGGGAGAATATATTATGTTAAAAGGAATTCCAGAAATACTTTCACCACAGCTTTTAAAAGTTTTATGCGAAATGGGACACAGCGACCGCATCGTTATCGCGGACGGCAACTTCCCAGTAGAATCAATGGGTAAAGATGCAATTGTTGTTCGTTGCGATGGACATGGAGTTCCAGAACTTCTGGACGCTATCCTTACTGTTATCCCTCTTGATTCTTATGTAGAGAAACCAGTTACCCTGATGGAAGTTATGCCTGGCGATCCGGTAAAAACCCCAATCTGGGATACATACAAAGAGATTGTTTCCAAACATGATGAACGTGGCGCCGAAGCAGTTGGAAATATCGAGCGTTTCGCATTTTATGAAGAGGCAAAGAAAGCATATTGTATTATCGCTACAGGTGAGAAAGCTGTTTACGCAAACGTTATGCTTCAGAAAGGTGTTGTTATCAACAAATAATTTTTTTCAGCTAAAAAGCTCCGTCGGATTCCCGACGGAGCTTTTATTATTCATGTTTATTATGATTCACTATTTTTTCCTTTTTTCTTAAGAAGCCAGATTACCACTGCGATACCAATGATAATAACTACCACCAGAATCCAGATAACAGAGCTCATTCCTTTATCTGTGCTCTCCACATTTTCGCTGGACGCTTCCTGTTCTGCACTTTCTGAAGGAGCAGCTGTTACTGCTGCCTCTTCTGTAGGCGCAATAGTCTCAGTGGGTTCCGGGGTAGGAGTACTTGTCTCAGTGGGTTCCGGAGTAGGAGTACTTGTCTCAGTCGGCTCCGGGGTAGGCGTGCTCGTCTCAGTCGGCTCCGGGGTAGGCATACTTGTCTCACTTGGCTCCGGGGTAGGCGTACTTGTCTCAGTCGGTTCTGGAGCAGGAGTACTCGTCTCGGTTGGCTTCGGAGTAGGAGTACTTGTCTTCTCAGGCTTCGGGGTAGGAGTGCCTGTTGGCTCTGCCTCCGCATCACTGACATCTTTGCCTTCGGTACCTGCTTTTCCAACTTCAGAAATATTCTCTCCAGCCTGAACAGATTGGGAACCGTTTTCCGCTTCTTTCTCAGTTTCAGGAACAAGTTCTACTGTACTCTCTTCCGTATTGGTGGCTTCTGCAATATTTACCCAGCCAGAAACATCACCAGCCTCTGTGTGTCCCCAGATACCATCTTTACCAGTATCTACTTCTGTATCAATATATAACTTCTCACCGTTCGCTATATTACAGCCTCCGGAAACTGTGCCGTACTTTTTGCCAGGTCCTTTATACAGGCAAACGGAACCGTCTTCCTTAGCATTGACTGTAATACTGTAATTCGCATCCTTGCTTCCGTATAAAGCAAGCTCTGATGCCACTGCCTCGGCAAGAGTAGCCGGCTTCAGATAATTCTCTTCCAGGAAACCAAACATGCCATGAAGCTGAGCATATACCCATACCTTTCCAGCTTCATCTGTGACCTCTCCTTCTACATGGATCGCAGTTCCATTAGGAATCAGCTCATCATTCAGCTTCGGGCTGGAAGCATCTGCCTCTGAATACATGTCAACACCGCCATCAGGCGATTCTACAATCATATAGTAATCTGTTTTATAATCAACCTGCTGTGTCTTTCCTGCATCTGCAAAAACTCCCACAGTCATGCAAAAAGTAAGAAGCACAGCCAGCAACATTCCCAGCTTTTTCTTCATATATATCCTCTTTTCCCTCTTGTATACATTTTTCGTTACTGTTTACTGATAACATTCCGCGAGGTATTTTGTGAACGGAATGAGCAGTAACCATTTTTCTGCTTTTCATTGTAACACACCAGGAAAAACTTGCAACCATTTTTCTCATATTTTCCCATTATTTTACAGCAACAGTTACTATTCACTGGAAATGTTCCGCGAGGTGTTTTTATAAACAAATTTCACAGAAAAATCGGGAATCTGGGCGCGAAAGCATGCGAATGTATGTCCCATAAAAGTCCCCAGACAGTAAAAGAGCGAGACAAAAGTCCCGCTCTCTCTCAGCTTTCCTTCATTGTCCTGGGGGAGTGAAAGAAAGCAGTTAAGTTATAAAAAGCTAATTATTTATAAAGAGGTCCATAGTTCTTGCAAGCTCTGAAATCTGCACCTTCTTTATCCATTCCAAATGCATTCCAAGCTGCCGGACGGAAGATATCAGTTTCCGGTACATTATGCATGCAAACCGGGATTCTCAGCATAGAGCACATTGTGATCAGATCAGCACCAATATGTCCATAAGAGATTGCGCCATGGTTAGCGCCCCAGTTATTCATAACATCATATGCACTCTTGAATGCACCATCCTTGCCATCACATCTCGGTACGAACCATGTGCATGGCCATGTATAGTCAGTACGTTTCCAAAGTGTATCAGATACAGCCTCCGGAAGCTCTACTGTCCAGCCCTCTGCGATCTGAAGAACCGGTCCGAGTCCTTTTACAAGGTTCAGACGGATCATAGTTGCCGGCATGGTAGCTCTTGTCTCAAATCTGGAGGAGAATCCACCGCCACGGAAGTATCCGTTATCAGCTGCATTCCAGGTAGTAGCTTTCATGATGGCTTTCTGATCTTCTTCTGTAACGTTCCACCACTCTTTCATAACGCCTTCGCCGTTCTCATCCTTAACAACACCGGAAGCGTCAAGACAGCATGCACCAGAGTTGATCAGATGGATGATACCATCGTTCTCTTTTGCAACACCTTCAAGATCATATCCTGTAACTCGTTTAACAGCATTTGCGCTCCAGTATGTACGAACATCTGCAAACATCTGAGCACGTCCGGTAAGGAGTTTCATGAACAGCATTCCCAGACCGTTGAGAACATCATTCTCTGTAGCAAGGATGTATGGCTCTCTTGCGCCATCCCAGTCAAAGGAAGTATTCAGCATAGCCTCTGCAAAGTCACCATTCGGATAGAAATCAGTCCACTGTCTCTGTCCCTGGAAGCCAGCTGCAATCGCATTGTGTCCGATTGCTTCCTCTGAGAACTTCGGATCAAGGTTATCGCATCCATTCATAAGCTCTTTAATAATAACAGCCATCTTAACTACAAACTCAAACTGCTCTTCTTTCTGCTCCTCTGTCATCTGAAGTTCCGGTGGGTTCTTGTCAAAGCCGATGGTGCAGTTTTCTTTTGCCCATTTCATTGCTCTGTCAAATTCTTCATGATCATAGATGCCTTCTGTCATACGACGGATAATTTCAACCTCATCAACAGATTCAACACGCATTCCAAGATAGGACTCGATGAAATCAGGATCGATAATGGATCCGCCGATACCCATTGTAACAGAACCGATCTGCAGCCATGATTTGTTTCTCATAGTTGCAACAGCAACAGCTGCACGACCGAATCTTAACATTTTTTCTTTAACATCTTCTGGCATCTCTGTGTCATCAGCATCCAGAACTTCATGTCCGTAGATACCGAATGCCGGAAGCCCCTTCTGTGCATGTGTAGCAAGAACGGAAGCCAGATAAACAGCTCCTGGTCTCTCAGTAGCATTGAATCCCCAAACAGCCTTGATGGTCTGTGGATCCATATCCATTGTCTCTGCACCGTAGCACCAGCAAGGTGTAACTGTTACAGTGATATCAACACCTTCATGTCTGAACTTGTCTGCACAAGCAGCTGCCTCACCAACGCGTCCGATTGTGGTATCAGCGATAACAACCTTTACAGGCTCACCATTTGAATATTTTAAGTTTGCCTCATATAATTCCTTAACGGACTTAGCCATATTCATGGTCTGCTCTTCCAGAGATCCTCTTACATCGAGGGCTCCTCTACGTCCGTCAATAGTCGGTCTGATACCGATTACAGGGTAGCTTCCGATTAATCTGCTCTTTGCCATAGTAGTTTCATACCTCCTGTTATAAATATAAATTAAATTGTTCGTAACTGTTCAGCGTTTCGTAATTGCCTGCTGAATAATTACAATAGCTTTCTTAACTCTATTTCAGGCACTCTGCCTGTGTGTCGCTGATTGGAAAATCTATTTTTTCTCTCAGCCTCTCATATTTCACATTATAAGATTGATTCCGGAAAATTACTTGTGATATAATAGCAAATAATAGTACAATATTCACCTTTTCTGTAGAAACAATAAAATTTCTATAAATTCTTGACTGGAGGAAAAACTTTGCAGATTATTGATCAGAACGAAGACCGTCCGCGCGGCACTTATGAGTTTCCTTTTGAGTTTCATCATATTGATGCAAACCATCCCCGATACATTATGTCTTATCACTGGCATGTAGAATATGAAATCATTCGCATTCTTTCCGGCGAATTCACCGTCACTTTAGATGAAAAAAGTTTTAAAGCGACCCAGGGTGATGTAATTTTTGTCCACAGTGGAATTTTACATTCCGGAATTCCTGTAAATTGTGTCTATCAGTGCATTGTATTTGACATGAACGTATTTCTGAAGCTGAATTCCGTATGCGCTGATTATATCCAGAAGATCGTACATCAGGATATTTTGATTTTCCACCATTTTGACAATCGCTATCCGGATATTCTAGGTATCGTAAATTCACTTTTTCACGCTATGGAGGAAAAAAAGACCGGGTATGAGCTTTCTGTAATCGGACAATTTTACCACTTTTTCGGTATTGTTTTTGGTAATCATTACTATCTGGACAGCCAGCCTAAAGCACGCCGGGATTACAAACGAATTCTGCAGTTGAAGCAGGTTGTGGAGTTCATTGAAAAGAACTATGCTTCTCCTCTTACCCTGAGTCAGTTATCCGAATCTGTTTCCATGTCACCTAAGTACTTCTGCCGTTTTTTTTCCGAGATGACCCATCAGACGCCTATGGATTATCTAAACCGACAGCGTATTGAACAGGCCTGTTATGAACTGTCCACTACAGGTGATTCCATTACTGATATTGCTTATCGAAATGGGTTCAATGATTTGAGTTATTTTATCCGTACATTCAAAAAATATAAAGGAACTACACCAGGTAAATATAATAAAAGCTGATACTATACTGCTATGAATACAATTGACAGCGGTGATTTTTACCGGGCGGGCATTGGCCTGATGTCCGCCCTTTTCTCTTACTGCTTCAGATATGTAGAAGATGTGAGTTGTTCGCCGTAAGAAAGACGACAGAGAATTATTCCTGCATTTTTGCAGGCTATGGCAACGCATTTTTGCGCACTCTTTTGCTGTACAGACGCGAAAAGGCAGATGTTTACTGTTATTTTGATATACATGCCAATTTTTTCCAGAATGGTCTCTTATTCCAGGACCCTTATGCAGGTTGCCTTCAAGTAAATGGATGATGGAATTGCTGCTGATCAGGCAGATTAGCCCATGGCAGAAAACTGTCCGCACATACTGCTGCAGAACGCCGCAGAAAATCAGAAATTGTTTTTCTCTTTCGTTTCTTTTATTCTAACAAAAGCCGGCTGCCATTACAACGAAATTCGGTCGTAAAATTCTCCCATAATTCGACACTTAAATGATAAATTTTATCTGTAGCTAGAGTTTTCATTTTTCTTAAACGTGCTATAATATTTTTCATTAGAAGCAACTAACATAAGTACGATGAAAGGAAGCTGTTGAATCATGGGAAGATGTTATCATTTATCAAAAACTGTTACGGAAGACCTGGCAAATGAAATCATAAAAGAACTGACAGAGCGAGGCGATGTGAAACACGCCAGAATCTCCGCTGACGGACGTTATCTTTATGTGGATACCATTGACGGAGAATTTTCCGTGGTAATGTATTCAGCAGTAAATATCTGCAGCCGTATTGCAAACTGCGAGCTGTCCTTTGTGAAATTTGATTACACAGCTTAAAGTCTGCAGATTGCGGGAATGATTTTTTCAAACAGGCTCCAGTACCACTTCTTCTGAAAGCATACCATCAGGACATTTATGGCAAATCTATTAAGAAAGGGAGATTAAATTATGCAGCAGATTACATTAAAAATAGACGGAATGATGTGTGGAATGTGTGAATCCCACATTAACGAAAGTATTCGTAATAACTTTTCTGTAAAAAAAGTCACCTCGTCCCATACAAAAGGAGAGACTGTTATCCTTACAGAAAATGATCTTGATGAAGCAAAGCTGAAAGAGATCATTGATAAAACAGGTTATAAACTGCTCTCTGTCTCAAAAGCTCCGTACGAAAAAAAGAAAGGCTTTTTCTCTTTCCTGAAAAAATAGCCTTTCTCTGTCATAATCCTTGTACTATATTCCAACTACAATATTTCCGGTAATACGGACAATGCATATTCTGCCAAGCTATGATCTTCCTCTCCTGTGCCTCCGCTTATGCCAAGACCTCCGATAATCGTATCTCCGGATTTCAGCGGCACACCGCCTCCGAAAATCACGATTTTTCCACCATCCATCTTATCTACGCCGTAAAAGGTTCCACCTGGCTGAGCCAGTTTGGATAATTCCATGGTGGACATCTTCACCGCAACAGAAGTATAAGCTTTTTTCAAAGCGACATCAAAGCTTACCAGAAATGCTCCGTCCATTACATGAACGGCAATTGGATTTCCTTCCGGACCGCAAACTGCAATCACCGCTTTCTTCCCGCGGCGAAGGGCTTCCTGTTCGATTTTCCCGATCAGCTTCTTCGCTCCATCCAGTGTAATCTTATTCTGCATACCCATGCGGCGCAGTACTGCCTGAATTACAGCTTCGTCTACAGAATCAGAGGTACCAGATATGAGAGAATTTTCAACTTTCGTATCCACGCTCACGCTTCCTCCTGCCACTTTCTCAGTTCCACTTGCATGTAGTTCCGTATTTTCAGAAGATGTGTCATTTTCTACATACTCTGACGCACCCGTCTTCTGACCTGCCGCCTCCGCTTCTTCATAGCGTGCAAGCACATACAGATAGTCTGCCAGACGGTTCATATATTTCTTGCTTCCTGTATCAGAACCAAACTTTACACTTACAGCCGCAAGATCACGCTCCGCTCTTCTGGCCACAGCCCAAGTCACATCAATCTCAGCAGACAAGCGACAGGCCCCAGGTAAAGAGGACTCCTTCGGCATATGAAAAAGCCCCGTCAAACGGTCAATCTCTTCCTCTAAAAGCTCTGTCTTGTCATCATTGATCTTATACTCTCTATTATATGGATCTGCCACTCCTGCATCAATTCTGGTCAGATTTTCCTGGATCTTTTCCAGAAAACGGATGGTATCTCCATCTCTGATCATGGTTTTCAACACTCCAATATGGCAGGAAAGTTCATCTATGGTTCCCTCCAGCTGAATTCGGTCATCCGCTTTGGAAACGTTTTTCGTATGGACAAGATTGGTAGTTCCCTTGTCACCATTCTTTGTATAAATACTCATACGACTTTCTCCTGACATTTTACCCATCCGGCAAAATGGATTTTATTACTACTATTCAAAGATTTCTGTGTAGCTTAAATTAATCTGTCACGAAATCCTTAAGCAATTACATTTTATTATGCACCAATACACTGAATATAAGACAAGGTTCGTGCAAAAGCAGGAAATAATCCACATTATCTTACGTTCACTACATTAGTTATAAACAGACTCTGGACAAATACACGCAATTCCGCCGTATCTGTCCAAAGTCTCTTATGTGTTACCGGGCACAAAGTGAACAGCAACTCTTAAATTCATTAAAATGACCACAATTTCTTGTAGATCTTCACAATATCCTCTTTCGTTGGTACTCTTGGATTGGCAGTTGTGCAGGCATCAGCAAGCGCCAGGTTTGCCATTTTATCAATTGCTGCAAAATACTCATCCTCAGAAATAGTTCCCATTTCTTTAATCGTAAGCGGAATATTCATTTCCTTCTGCATAAACTGAATCCAGTTTACAAGAGATCTTACAGACATTACTTTGTTGTAGTTACTCAGTCCAAGAATATGTGAAATATTGGCATATCGCTTTACTGCCGGAAGATATTCCTGCTGACTTCTGCTGTGTTTGTTGATATTTGCATTAAATTCTACAATATGCGGAAGCAGCATTGCATTGGCACGTCCATGAGGAATATGGAAAATAGCTCCCAGCTGATGTGCCATACTATGTGTGATTCCAAGTCCTGCAGCATTAAAAGAAAGTCCGGCAAGACAGGAAGCTACATGCATTTTCTGACGGGCATGCATATCACCACCGTCAAGGTATGCTCTTAACAGAAAGACTCCGCAGATTTCAATTGACTTTTCTGCAAGAGCAGACGAAAATTCATTGTGATTGATACTTACATAAGACTCAATTGCATGAGTCAGTACGTCCATACCTGTATCTGCTGTGATAGAGGGCGGAACGCTCTTTACCAGTTCTGCATCCAGGATTGCCTCATCAGCTGTAAGGCTGTCTGAGATCAGCGGATACTTCACATGATTATCTGTATCATTTACAACTGCAAAAGAGGTAACCTCAGATCCGGTACCACTGGTAGTAGGAATTGCAATAAGACCTACTTTGCCGTAATTGTTGATCTTCAGGGCAAACTCACGGATTGCCTTGGATGAGTCAATTGCAGAGCCGCCTCCGACAGCTACTACAACCTCCGGCTGATACTCCAGGAACTTCTTTACACCTTCTGCGATTTTTCCTACCGGTGCATCCGGCACAACATCACTGAATACTTCAAACTCCTTGCCACCGCGTCTCAATGGGTCTGTGATCAGCTCGATCATTTTCCCTTTTGCGATGAATGGATCTGTGATCACCAGAACTCTTTTGTATGGCAGTTCTGCCAGTCTATCCAGGGCATTGTCACCAAAATGGATGACTGTTTTCATTTCAAAAGTTTTCATAATTCAATGCTCCTTTATTGCAGCTTTCTTTTGTGAGCAGAAAGCTTCTATCGGACAGATTCCGGATATCTGCACTCCACGCCCTCTTCTTCAAAAAGCTTCAGCCATTTTTCAGAAGGCTTCACATCTGTCACGACGATATCAACATCCCGCAATCTTCCGGCAACGGAAAATGCGGTCTGGTCAAATTTCGTATTGTCCACAACCAGGATTTTCTTACGTCCTGAATCCAGCATTGCTCTCTTTGCTGTTCCAAAAGCTTCCTGTGATTCCATTACTCCCCAGTTCTCATCAAGAGCCTTACAGGAAAAAATAACGGTATCTACAAAATAAGAGCGAATGACTTCTTCTGTCCGGGATCCAAGAAAAGCCAGATAGCCTTCCTTCATCATCCCACCTGTGGAAATAATATTCCATCCTGACACATCTGCCAGTTCCAGAAGGATCTCCATGGAATTGGTGATCACAGTCAGACGCTCCTTCTCTTTTAATGCCTTTGCCACAAACACTGCAGTAGTGCTGGCGTCCAGAAGCAGATGTTCCCCGTCATGCACAAGAGAGGCTACAATTTCCGCCATCTTCTGTTTCCCAACTACATTCTGATTCTTGCGCACATTAAAAGGGAGATCAATGCTCACATCTTCATTGATCACAGCTCCGCCATAACTTTTAATGGCAAGCCCTTCCTTCTCCAGCTTGTCCAGATCCCGTCGGATGGTTTCCTCAGAGACACCGTATAACTGGCTCAGTTCACTTACTACTACGCGCTTCTCATTCTGTAATTTCTCAAGGATCAGATTCCGTCTCTCTAACGCAAGCATGTTCAGGTCCCCTCCGCGTTCATTTTATTGGTCAGACCAGAATTACAGAAGGCTGTCGATCATTCTCTTATCCGGATGTGCAATAACAGAGGAATCCAGATACATGCCTTTTTCAGCAACAAGCTCTTTCGCTCTGTCGATTGATGCGGATACAGCAGAAACCTCACCAGTGATCATCATGTAAGATTTTCCGCACATGCCTTTTGCAATACGAAGCTCAATAAGATCTACAATTGCAGTCTTTGCAGCCTGATCTGCAGCCTCAATAATGGAAGCTGCATCATATGTTTCAAGAATTCCCAGCGCACTGATCTCCTCAACCTGAGTAGTTCCATAAATAGCCGGGAAAAGAGACTCGTGTGGATTACCCAGTACAAAACTGTCAATGCACTTGTCCTCATATGTTGTTACAGCTGTATCTACGGCAGCTTTTACCGCACTGAGATCACCGGTAATAATTGCAATATATTTACCCGGACACACGGTCTGCGCCTCAACGATTTCTACATCAGATGTCTTAACCATTGCATCTGCTGCAGTAACGCCGGTAGCTGTAGTTTTGAATTCAATCATTCCGATTGCTTTACTCATTTTCTGCACGTCCTTTCTAATTCTTTGCAACTACGATCCAGCGGTCTGTCACCTCGGTAACTTTACCGGAGATGGTTGCATGGATACCAACACTTAAGCCCTGGGCAGGAGAAGCGATCATCTGACCTCTTGTCACCTGATCTCCAACTTTTACAATTGCCTGAGCAGGTGCTCCGATATGCTGGCTAAGAAGAATTTTAACCTTTGGAATATCAACCAGTGTCTCGTCCATCGGTGCGTCTTTGTCATATTTTGTAAGACCAAGACGTGCCATCAGGCGTTCTTCCGGAACCTTGCGGTATTCTCGGGATTCCTTAACTGGTACTGGCTGTACTCCCTGAGGAGGACGAATACCTGCCTTACGAAGTCCGCCCTTCATGTCTGCAAGAAGTGTTCTTGGAGCAAGGCTCTGAGGACATGCATACATCTCACAAACTCCACAGGAGCTGCAGAAGCTTGCATTGATGTATGGATTAACATCTCTGAAATCCTGATTGGAAGCTGCACGCATGAAGCGGGCTGGATCAATCGGATGTCCCAGATTGTTACGTGGGCAAAGATCTGTACAAGTATTACACTGGCAGCAAATAGATGCTGCACGTTTTAAATCTATAGCAGAAGTCCGCATCTTCTTCTGTACGATTAAATGGTCTTTTGGCAGAACCAGAATCGCATTTGTTGTCTTCGTCACAGGGTCAGAACCTTTTCCGATTCTTCCCATCATCGGTCCACCAATAAAGTAAACCGGATCTTTTACAGTAGTTCCGCCTGCCTGGGCAACAACATCATCCATAGTACATCCAAGAGGTACTTTTACAGTTACCGGATGATTTACCTCAGCTACAACAGACACATATTTGGCTGTTACAGGCTCTTTTTTCTCTACTGCCTTGTATATATTATACAATGTCTCTACGTTAAACACAGCAACTCCCTGCTCAATAGGAAGTCCGCCAGGTCTTACAACTCTACCAGTTGCTTCGTAGATCAGTACAACCTCATCTCCCATCGGATACACTTCATCCAGAAGGTGAATGCGCATTCCAGGGAACTCTTCAATATGCTGTTTCAGAGCATTTACTGTCTGAACGTAAGATTTTTTGATTCCAATAATGGCTTCAGAAGCTCCAACCGTTTCCTGAACCATATGGAAGGTTTTCATAATTTCGTAAGCGTGCTTCTCTAATAACTGTCTGTGTAATTTCAGTAAAGGTTCGCACTCTGCACAGTTCATAAGAATGGTATTTGCTTTGTCTGTCAGCTTCATGTATGTAGGGAATCCTGCACCGCCGGCACCAACTACACCATTCTCCTGTATAATATTCTGTAATTCTTTGATATCCATGGCGTTACTCCAATCCTGCACCGTCATCAACGATACCTACAATGGCGGCATCTACCGGTGCTGTTTCTACGCCGCAGCCAATTCTTGCCGCGCTTCCTTGTGCCACCAATACATATTCTCCGATTCCTGCACCGATAATATCGATTGCAACAATCTGACTGAGGTCACCTTTCATGTGATGAACCGGTTCCACGATCATAAACTTATTGCCGATCAGCTTTTCGTTTTTTCTTGTGGAAACAACGCTTCCTACTACCTTGCCAACTATCATGTGAACCTCCAAATTTTATATCAGTTCAGCCATGCACCTGTCATTTTCAGAACCAGCATGGCTGAACACTTTATTTTAGTAATGAGGAAATGATTCCCAGAACATTACTTTATAATTGTAACTGTATTGCCTGTGGCAATTTTTGCTGCATTTGCTTCATCTGTATCAATGTGCATCTCCAGTGTAAAGCTGTCATCTACACGGATCTTCACCTGATTAAAAATGGTTCCTCTCTCATTGTCAGCCTTAACAGATACGATATCTCCATCCTTCACACCGGCTGCCTGGGCATCCTTCGGGGACATGTGAATGTGACGCATTGCTACGATACATCCCTCTTTCAGATAAATCGCACCTTTCGGTCCGACAATTGCAATAGGAGCACTTCCCTTAACATCTCCAGACTCACGCACCGGTACTTTCATACCAAGCTTGATTGCGTCTGTAGCTGATACTTCAACCTGGGAAGCCTTGCGGACCGGTCCGAGAATACGTACATTCTCAATTGCACGGAGCTTCAATCCAACGATAGTTACTGTCTCATTGGAGGCAAACTGTCCGCCCATCAGCTCTTTCTTCTTGGTGAGCTGATATCCTGGTCCAAATAAAGCTTCAACATGTTCCTGTGTCAGGTGGATATGTCTTGCGGAAACTCCGATGGGCACCATGAAGCCATTGCCTTTTTCTTCTTTTTTATTGAGAGCATCCAGTACCATTCTGGTAATCAGCTCAACATTATTGGTTTCCAAAAGTACACCTACTTTCTTCCTGGAATTCGGTAATGTCTGACATAGCAGACATTATAAAAGTAAGAAGCATCCATGAATTCGCTCATGCAAGCACAGCTCATTCATGGCTGCTGTCTGGACTTTTATATTATTTCAGAACTGGAAGGATTTTCTCAACATCTGTATGAGGTCTCGGAATTACGTGTGTAGCTACAAGCTCTCCAAGTCTGGATGCTGCTGCGCTTCCGCTCTCTACTGCAGATTTAACTGCTCCAACATCTCCACGAACCATAACTGTTACAAGACCGGATCCGATCTTCTCTGTTCCAACTAATGCAACGTTAGCTGCTTTGCACATCTGGTCAGCTGCCTCGATAGCTGCTGTAAGTCCTCTGGTTTCTACCATTCCTAATGCTTCCTGTGTCATGATTTTTTCCTCCTTATGAATTGCTGGTTTCTCAGCTTCTATATGTTTGGTTTCTGTAATCTCTTTGTCAGCTGCAGTGGTCTTCGGCTCTTCAGTCTTTACTTCTGCTGCTTTTGCTCTGGTTGTTCTAGCCGTTCTTCTCGGAGCGGCTGCCTTTTTAGGGGCTGCTTTTTTCGCTGTCTCTTTCTTTTCTTCGTCAGCCATTATTCATCCCCCTTTTTCTTTCTCCATCGACTTGCGCTAAGCTCCACCATTTTGACGATTTCCTCATGGGGATTGGCAATTACTGCATAGCTTGCCGGTTTCTTGATGGCATTTGTTGCTGCCGCTTCCACGGCTTCTGTAACAGCTGCCACATCGCCTTGTACAATAATGGTCACCAGTCGTCCGCCCAGCTTACGCTCCCATGACGCCAGCTCAACGTCTGCCGTTTTACACATGATGTCCAGGGCATCCATGGCCGCTACAACACCTGTGATTTCAATAAAACCATATGATTTACTCATGAGCGAACTCCTTATAGTTCATTAGATGCTTGGAAGGATTTTCTCCACATCTGTATGAGGTCTTGGGATTACGTGTGTAGCTACAAGCTCTCCAAGTCTGGATGCTGCTGCGCTTCCACTCTCAACTGCTGCCTTAACAGCTCCGACATCACCGCGAACCATAACAGTTACAAGACCGGATCCGATTTTCTCTGTACCAACCAGTGTAACCTCTGCTGCTTTTGTCATTGCATCTGCTGCCTCGATTGCAGCTGTAAGTCCTCTGGTTTCTACCATTCCTAAAGCTTCCTGTGCCATGATGAATTCCTCCTGATATATCTCGACTTTTCAAGTACGCTCCAGCGTACTTGCTGTGAGGTACCTGCCATGCTCCGCATGACTTTGTTCGTTTTTATTATAGACTTAAATTCACTGGTTAGCAATCATTAATCCTTATCCAGTGCGCTGATTTTCAGCATTTTTTGTGTACCGGGTTCCGGATTTGGTATTACGTAGTGCTGTACCACACCGGTCATACTCTCTGCTACTCTGATTCCAGCTTCCACAGCCTCTGTTACATCAGAAACGCTTCCGCGGAACTTGATGCAGACAAGGAGCGGTACCGGCAGACTGTCCGCATTTGCAGGTTTATTTTTATCAAAAACCTCCAGATGGACATTTGCTGCCTTGCAGCCGGCGTCGGCCGCCACAAACGCTGTTGCCAGTCCGAACACCTCCAAGATTCCTACAGCTTCTGCCATCTTGATTCTCCTTTATCCGGCAATTATTTATTTACAACTGCGATCTTAAGACCGGTCATTGCAAGGTTCTTCTTTAATGCTTCATTGATCTCCTCAAGCGGATACTTGTCTGTGATCAGCTCAGACATTGGAAGTCCGATTGCATTTGCTCTCTTAAGGAAATCAAATGTTGTAACGTAATCTCTTAAGGTGTATACCCAGGAGCCTACGATTGTGATCTCTTTGGAGCAGATGTCAAAGTGCGGGTTAATTGTAGCATCTCCACCATTGATGAAGAAACCAAGCTCGCAAAGGCCACCGCCGTTACGGATGAATTTGTAGATGTTTGCATGAGCAACAGGTGATCCTGTACACTGGAATGCAAAGTCTGCAAGATGTCCGCCAAACTGATCTTTAACAGCTTCAGAAAGTGCTTCGATTCCTTTGTGCTCCATGAAGTTTACACTCATGGTAGCGCCCATTCTCTTAGCGAAATCAAGACGCTGCTGATTTCCATCTACAGCACAGATGTTCTCGATACCCATGGTACGAAGAACTGCAATACAGATCAGACCGATTGGTCCGCATCCCTGTACAACAACTCTGCTGTTGAAACGAAGGATACCAGTTGTTTTTGCTCTCTCAACTGCATGTACAAGAACTGCACATGGCTCGATCAGGATACGGGAGTCCAGATCAAGATCACTTACGTTGAAGAATGTGCTTCCAAACTCTCCACCTCTGATAAAGATGTAATCAGAGAACCATCCGTTAAGATGAATGTCATCATCTGGAAGAAGTCCGTATACGTCAGCTCCTCCAACGTTTTTCTTGTTTAAGTCGAACATTGTGATTTCAGGATCATCCTTGAAGATCATACAGGTAACGACTTTGTCACCGATCTTAACCGGTTTTCCAGCTGTATCAGTCTTAACATTTTTACCCATGGCAACGATCTCACCAGTTCCCTCATGTCCAAGTGCAACCGGGATCAGGTTGAATGGGTCTCTCTTGAATTCGTGAGCATCAGTACCGCAAACGCCGCAGCCTTCTACTTTAACAAGGATGTCGTCATCGCCAATTGCCGGAATCGGGTACTCTTTAATATCAAAATGCTCTTTTTCAGTAAGTACTGCAACGTGTGCAGTTTTCGGAATTGCGCCTGCCGGTGCTGCAGCTGGTGCTGCCGGTGCTGCTGATGCAGAAGCTGCCGGTGCTGTTCCAGCCATTCCAGCAAGAACCTGTTTTACGATTTCTTCGATATTTACGTTATTCATATCCATTTTTATGTTTCCTCCTGTCAGCGAATGCAAAGGCTGTCTGCCATTACGCAGCGTCTTCTCTTGGTAAATGTACTTGCACTTGTAAGTCCTTCACCAGTACGGCTTGCGATTGTGAATGTACAGTAACCTTCTCCGCCGAATCCAAGTGCTGCATAGGAAGGTGCATTCTTAACAAGGATTGCGGTGTCGATTGCTTTCGCATATTTGGTGATATTGTCAATGTTCTTGGAATGAATGTGTGCAGAGTGGCGGTTGCCATGCTCAAGCCATACAGCCTGCTCTACTGCATCATCAAAATCTTTTGCCCTTACAACGCCAAGGATCGGCATCATAAGCTCTGTAGCGATAAGTGGATGTTCCTTCGGTCCTTCAAATACGATGCAGCGGATATTTGCAGGAGCATTTACTCCGATCATGGAAAGTAATGTTCTTGCGTCACGTCCAACGCATTTACGGTTCAGCTTGCCGCCTGCAAGAACAACTGCTGTAAGTTTATCCTGTTCTTCTTTGGAAGCAAGGTAACAGTCATTCTCACTTACCAGATAATGCATAAGCTCATCTGTAATAGAAGCAACTGCTACGATTTCCTTCTCTGCGATACACGGAAGGTTGTTATCGAATGTACATCCGTTTACGATATCCTGAGCAGCTTTTCTTACATCTGCTGTCTCATCTACAACTGCCGGAGGATTTCCTGCGCCAGCGCCGATTCCACGTTTTCCAGAGGAAAGGACTGCTGTTACAACGCCAGGACCGCCTGTTGCTGCGATAAGCGGGATATCTTTATGTTTCATCATAATATTGCTTGTCTCTAATGTAGGTTTCTCTACTGTTACTGCGATATTGTCCGGGCCACCTGCTTCCAGGGATGCCTCATTTAAAAGATTAATCGCATAAATAGAGGTTTTGATTGCTGCCGGATGTGGATTAAATACAACTGTATTTCCACCTGCCAGCATACCCATTGTGTTGCACAGAATGGTCTCACTTGGGTTCGTACACGGAGTGATTGCTCCGATTACGCCAAACGGTCCCATCTCGATCAGAGTAAGTCCTCTGTCGCCTGACCATGCTGTAGTGCTGAGATCTTCTGTACCAGGGGTCTTATCTGCTACCAGATGATGTTTCAGGATCTTATCTCCTACATTTCCCATTCCGGTCTCATCAACACCCATACGTGCAAGGATTTCTGCATTTTCTTTTGTTTTTCTTCGAATGCAGGTAATAATTTTTTCTCTCTGGTCCAAGGACATTTTCCGAACGATCTTCTGGGAAGCTTTCGCAGCCTCAATGGCCTCGTTCATATCTGTGAAAATTCCATGTTTACCGGCCGGAGCGTCTGCAATCTGCATTTTCGCCATAACTTCCTGTACAATATCCTGTACCATGCTCTCGCTGATTGGCATGAGATTGTTCCTCCTTAACAATTGCCCGCAGCTGCCTGATTCTCTCACAGCTGCGGCCTTTATATTTTCTGATTATTTCAGTCCTAACTGAGCCATAACCTGTTTGGTGATCTTAGCTACTAACTCTGCATCTGCATTAGCTGTATCTGCTGCCGGAGCATCGCAGTTGCCGCCAACGAAATCATACTGATATCCTGGGAACTGTTTATAGTCTTCGTTGTGACATGCACCACCGCAGTTATGGCAGTTCATGCCATCTTTGTTCTGGCAAAGGCTTGCCGGATGTTTTCCAGGCATACCGAATTTACGACGGATCTCATAAAGTTTCTTAATGTTCTCTTTATCAAATTCCTTCGGGCCTCCAAGAAGTTTGCTCTGATACAGAAGCTGTGCATAGAATTCTACGGACTCCATCTTCATGTATGCAGCGTTCAGGTCTGTGCTCCAGGTAAGAGCTCCGTGGTTCTCAAGAAGAACTGCATCGAAATATGGAAGATATTTCTCAAGGTTATCCGGAATCTCCATTGTAGAAGGTGTACCATACTCAGCGATCGGAACACATCCAAGAGCGATAACTGCCTCTGGCATGATTGGCTGTGTAAGCGGAATACCGGCAATAGCAAAAGATGTTGCATAAATTGGATGAGCATGTACAACAGATCCTACATCAGGTCTCTTCTCATATACTCTCATATGCATCTTGATCTCAGATGATGGTTTGAATCCCGGGTTAGCCTGAAGAACATTTCCTTTGGCATCTACTTTACAGATGAACTCTGGGGTCATGAAACCTTTGGATACACCAGTAGGTGTGCAAAGGAACTCGTTGTCATTCAGTTTTACAGAGATGTTTCCATCATTTGCTGCAACCATGTTGCGGTTATAGATTCTTCTTCCGATGTCGCAAATCTGTTTTTTGATTTCGTATTCGTTTACCATGCTTTTTTCCTCCTTAAGCACATTCAGGTGCGGTGGATTATGTAAGTTATAGTACCGCACCGGGTAACTTATCATGGCTAGGCATAGCTAGCCTGTTACTTTTTAGGTTATGTTGTAAGTTTACACCATTCCACATTATAAGTCAAGGTTTTTCCGTTGTTTTATGTTGTTTTATGTGGATTTTTTTCTGGATTGCTATGTTGTTTTTCGTGGTTTTGCTGGTTTTACTGTTTTTCCACATTTGACAGGTATTTTCTAATTCACAGGATCAGAGGCATCTTTTTCCCATGGCATTACATCGCCATCTTCCCTAAGATATTCCAAAATCTCCGGAATGCCCTCCTGCTGCCTGGAGTCTACATAAAAGATTTTTTTACAGCCGGCAAGTTCCAGCCAGGACGTGGCAAGTTTTATATTTGCATCAGGATTGTGTATTTTGGTAACAATTCCAATTACTTCACGGTTGGCCATACAGGTAATGCAAGGTGGAAAAAGGCAATAAGGTTCCGTGGCAGATACCAGCAGACCTACCACATCTGATTCATATGTATACAACGCCAGGGCGTGTCCCAGACCTTTCGTCTGGGCATACTCTCCTGGCGTATCTACGATCACATCAAAATTATTTACATATTGTGTTTTATGATAATGTATTTTTTCACCACGCAGGGCCTGGGTCAAAGTAGTTTTTCCAGCCTCGCTGCGACCGATCAGAACAAGTTTCTTCATATTCTGTCAGGTCCTTGTAATGGGGCATAAAGTAAAGCCCAGTTTATTTCCCACATAATCCAGAATTGCACTGGTAGAAGCTTCTACTTCCGACACAGTACCTGTGATGATCAGGCTTCCGCTGAAACGGTCAACAAACCCCAGTTCAATGCCAGATGATTTCATCGCAATATCTGCCATAATGATAGCAGTTTCTGCCGGACTTACAGTCATGATCCCAATGGCCGCTCTTGAGTAATCCAGAGATGGATCAAGACCCAGCTTTGTGTAAAGAATCTTATCCGGATTAGCAATGATATGTGCCAGGGAAATCTGCTTGCCTGGCACAAGCTCCTGTACAATTCTCTGTTTCATTTCCGGAGACATATTATCTGTGTATCCCATTTTCTCCTCCTGAATAAAGGGTTTTTATTTTCTGATTTGATTATACCTTTCTGATTTCCAAGTGTCAACAAAAAGCAACACTTCTCCGCATGCGATATGTGGTTTTTCTTGTACTGCAATGTTGTTTTTATTTGTTTTTTCTGTTTTTTCTTATTTATGATTGACATGTTTTTTGCCCTCTGGCATACTAAAGTTAACTGTAAATGGCTTTTCAAAACACTTTTATAGTGAAATTACCAGCTGCATATATTCACGTAATCTTGACTAGGAGATGATTTTATGTATCTTTCTGATATACACACACATTCCATTGCCAGCGGACACGGCACAACCTGCACCATCAGCGACATGGCAAAGGCTGCTTCTCAAAAAGGGCTGAAGCTTCTTGGAATCACAGACCACGGACCAGCCACTCTGGCTGCAGGAACTTCTTCTTATTTTCGAAGCCTGATCTATTCGCCAAGGAAGCGTTTCGACGTGGAATTATTATATGGAATTGAACTGAATATTCTGAATACCGATGGAAAAACAGATCTGCCACAGGAGCTTCTTAATAAGCTGGACTACGCAATTGCCAGCATGCATTATCAGAATTTCCGTCCTAAGACCAGGGAAGAAAATACTGCTGCTTTTCTGAACGTAATGAAAAATCCGGTTGTAAAGATCCTGGGACACATTGATAATCCCCAGTATGACATAGATTACGATGCAGTTGTAAAATCTGCCGGTGAAAACGGTGTTATCCTTGAAATCAACGAAGCTTCCCTGGCGCCTTACGGATATCGGGGCGATACACATGCCAACTGCGCGCAGATTCTGTCCTGTTGCCAGAAGTATCTGGTTCCAATCGTGCTTTCCAGTGACAGTCATGGAACAGAGCATATTGGAGACTTCACTTATGCTGCTGATTTCGTTCATGATGCTATGTTTCCAGAGGGTCTGATTCTTAACAACCAGATTCCGAAATTAAAGATGCTGTTAAGCATACGATAAAAAGGGTCTGGCCTGCAGAATTCCAATCGATTTTCACATTACAAAAAACTCTCCGAGAAATATAAATACGTAAGCTTAACTTCGTATATATTCCGGAGAGTTTTTTATACTTATTTCTTTGATTACTCATTTTCATTTTTATGATCTGCTTCTCTTACTTTCTGCATCATCGCAGCAAGTTCCTGATATTTTCCTGTCACATAACCGTAGTTTTTCTTCTTATGAGGGAGCTGACAATTCGTACAATCTTTAAATCCCTTCTCATTATATTTGAAATTTCCGCCGCATTTGTCTCCAAGGGCATAAAGCGGGCAATAGCAGAACAGACAGTTAAAGTCCTCCGGATCAGCTCCTCTATGGCAGGGAAAATACTCACATTTCTTATGGCTGAAATAAGCGTATTCTTTATCTTCCCAATATTTTTTTTCCATAGTTCTCTCCTTATCGCATACAACTCAAAACAAAACATTCTATTTCGTAATGCCTCAAAATCAAATGATAAAAAAGAATCCCGCTTACATGAATAATTTTTCAAACAGGCTCTGGAAAAGTGTAAAAAAAATACCGCATATGCGGCTTCTGAATCATCATTATTTAAGAGGGAGCGATGCTACTCCGGGGTAGAATATGATCCGTTCATATATACGCGGAGGGAACGGTTTCATCCGAAGTAGTATCGCCTGCCATTTAATCTGTATAATTCTTCTGAACAGGCGATCATTCCATAAAAAATGTCCACTCACAAAAGTGGACAACATCTCAGGGCTGCGGATTCCCCAAAACTGGTTGTTACACTTTCATCGGAAGTTTAACCTCGCCATACCAAGCAGGTTTCCTGGCTCCAGAATCATCACTTCCTCTCTCCTTCTCATGCGTAAGCACAATGGACTATGAGATTCGCTCCTCTGTTACAGTGACCGGATCGCTCAGGTTTCGCACCTGATTCCCTCTTTCTGCCAGCTTATAGCTGTCAGCACTTAATATGTTCACTATGGAATTATACTGACATCATATTACCACCGGTCACTGTCTTTGTCAACCCTTTGAAAGGATTTTTGTTATTTTTTTATCAACCTGAGTTACTATTCACTGGTAACGTTCCGCGAGGTGTTTTTTGTGAACAAAGTTCACAGAAAATCTGAGAATCTCAGCGCGAAATCATGCGAATGCATGATTTCTGTGCATCGCGAAGCGTGTTACTGGTCACGGAGTAAACAGTAACCAACCTGGTGTTGCTGTCACGGTGTGAACAGCAGCGTCAGCTTCTCCACCAGGATTTTCGCTGTTTTTTCATGAGATCTGTGCCCAGGGTGCTGCCTTGATCCAAATTCTCCTTCCTGTGTATCCGGAAGCTTCACAAATTCCACGCGCTTATCCCCTGTTTTTCTTTTATAATTCCCCACTGCTTTCTCAAGCGTTGGCAAAATCTCAGCTCCAAGCATTCCATAACACCACAGAATATAGCTTTCCGGATTACATACGCGCAGTTTCCTCAAAAAGTCTTCCACAGCCTTTCCAACCCTGTCCATATTCTTCGTGCCGCTGCCGTCGTTTGTCCCCAGATTCACTACGATTACATCAGGCTGAAACTTCTGGAAATCCCATTTTTCCATAGCACCCAGTTGTTTGTTTCTTTCTCCATTTAAAAGACCGCATACCTGCTCATAATATAGCGGGATTGCCTGCTGCTCATTGCCTTCCCAGGAACAGAAAACACCCCAGCCGCTCTGACTGATGCAATTGTACACCGCGCCCAGTTCTTTTGCCGCCATATATGCATAATTATCCACGGCATTGAAGCAAAAGGAATTCCATGTCATTTCTTCTCCTGCACCGCTGCCGCCCTCACCAGAGGTAATGCTGTCCCCTATTACTTCCAATCTGAGCTTCGGTGTTTCAAGAGGTAAGAACTCACCGTCAGTTTCAACCTCCAGCAGCTGAAGCAATGTTTTTTCATCTGTAGGAAACACAGGGGTATCACGAAGAAGCTTTACATTTCTTACCTTATCCCTTTCCATATTACGGAAAAGGCAGATTTTCTGTTCTCCCTTATTTACCATAAGCCGTTGGGACAATACGCCGTCTACGATCACATCCACCCATGGCTCAAAAACATCATAATCGGAGCGGATTTTCACCCATATTTCTGTTGCTTTTACATTCAGTTCAATTCCGGAAGCGGTCCAAAATAGTGTTACCGGTTCCAGACTGCCATTCGTTCTTCCTAATATTCTTAAATATGGAATTTCCTTCATCTGATAATGGCTAAGCATTTTTCTCCACCTCTCATCTGGCTATACGAAATATTTATGTTACGATTTTCAGACAATACTTTTATTCTTACTATACTTCTTTTTTCTTTGCTTTTCCACATTATTTTCAGTAAAAAGCCCCTTCCGGATTTTCATCTCCGGAAAGGGCTCACAAATTCATTTATTCAGATTACACAAGACGTCTTACAGAAGTAATCGTTCTGTATGCAGCATTATCGCTGACCTTGATGCCATCTCTGGCATTGGATGCATGTACGATCTGTCCATTTCCCATATAGATTGCAACATGTCCGCCATAGCAGATCAGGTCGCCTGGCTGAGCATCTGCATAGGATACTTCATATCCGGCATTCTGCTGCTCATAAGATGTTCTTGGAAGACTTACGCCAAAGTTTGCATATACACTCTGCACAAAGCCAGAGCAGTCAGCACCACTGGTAAGGCTTGTTCCACCCCATACATATGGGTTTCCAACAAACTGTGTTGCATAGGATACAACAGAAGAGCCGGAACCTGAAGAACTGCTGGCTGATGAACTGTCAGAAGAACTATCTGAGGAACTGTCGGAGCTGTTTGCATCGGAATTGTAATCAACTGTATTGTCAGTATCAATTACATTACCATACTCATCATATTCATAATCAGAAGATCCATCAGAAGAACCACTTACAACATTTCCATCTTCATCATACTGAACCTCTTCTGAGGAATTATCTCCGTTCTGAGCTGCTTCCTGTGCTGCTGCAGCCGCTGCGGCCTCTGCCTCTGCCTGACGTCTTGCCTCTTCTTCTGCTGCAATACGTTCTGCCTCAAGCTGCTCAATTTCTGCCTGCTGCTGTTCCAGAAGGTTCGCATACTCAGTAGCCTGCTGCTGTGCGTATGCGATCTCATTCTCGCAATCAGCACTGTTCGCACGGGTTACATCCAACTGATACTGAAGGTTAGACTGCTGAGCCTCATATTCTTCCTTCATGGTCTCAAAATCAGCTTTCTCCTGCTCATACTGATCTTCTAACTTCTGAACCTCCTCAATCGTTCTAGCATATTTCTGAAGGCTCTCTCTGTCCTGCTCATACATCTGCTGTGTATACTCAGCTCTGGTAAGAAGGTCTGCAAGGTTATCTGCATTTAACATCATCTGGAACCATGCATTGTTTCCACCTTTTTCATAAAGATACTGAATACGTTTCTTCATGGCGCCGTACTGTTTATCCTTGGCATTCTGAGCCTTGGTCAGGTCACCCTGTGTTTTCTCAATTTCTGCTTCCTTGGAAGCGATATCACTCTCAAGAGTCTGAATGGAAACCATTACATTTACAAGATCAGAATTCAAAGATTCGATCTGGCTCTCAAGCTGCTGCTTCTGATCCCACAGGGCACTCATGCGTGCGTATGTAGCATCCAGCTGCTGGCTTGTCCAGGCCTGCTCTTCTCTTAAATCGCTCTCACGGTCAGCCATTACGCTTACAACCTGTGAGCCGCACATTAAAATTGCCAGTGTCAGACATACAATTCTTTTCTTCATGTTTCATCACCCTCGTTAATCTTTTTGATAATCTAAAAAGCTCAATTTGTAATATGTTTGCAACATTTCATTCAATCTTGCTACATATTAGCACACTCTCGCAAAGATTTCAACCCTAAATCGCAATAAATTTTAAAACTTTGTAACATTTCGTAATACATTTGTCTAAATAAGAGAACACAGAGCGTGTTTGTGCAACAGAGGGGGAATTCAAAGATTTCCGCTGTTACATAAAAAGAGAACCAGTATTTTCACTGATTCTCTCTTGTATATTACTTAACCATTATTTTCCAAACAGATCGTACAAAATCTGGTCTGCTGTCATATTATAATAACCATCCGGATCGGAAAGTGTATCTCCATTCCATCTCAGATAGTTTCCATTTCGGATATAGTTTCCAACGGATGGATGATAGTTGAAGATGCTGTATCCGGAATACAAGGACATATACTTCTTCGCAAGGGCTGCAGCCTCACTGGAATAGCTTCCCGTAGGTGTGGTAGTTCCGGAAATCTGGACACCTGCCTGCGGAGTGGAATGAATGATAACAACACTCTTATCACTGCACTGTCCAAGAACGATCCATGTATGACCATCATTGTATCCGATATCGCCAGGCTTCAGCTCCCATCCATTCTGTGACAGATAAGACTGATTTACGATTGATCCCCAGCCTTTCCCCTTGTAATAGCTTCCAATTTCACCTGAAACCACTGTGTATCCATATCCTACACCGGACTGTGTCTGCATTACCTGATAAGCAGACCAGCCTACAAAGCCTGAACAGTCAAATCCTTTCGCACGATTGGAAGTAGAAAGATCACGGTAATTATTGTAATCATAACTGGATGGATTCGCTGACCATTTATTATACCAGCTGGTCATGGTATCGCTGAGACCCTTTCTTGTGGAATCATTCCATCCGCCGCCCCATACGTAAAGTGCTTTTCCAACAGGTAAAAGTGCTCCTGCAAGATAATTCTTGATGGTCTTATTTCCTGTATTTCCATTCGGAGAAGGATCATCCTTCTTCTCTCCCTGACATACACCAGTACTGGAAAATGTATATGTAACACCATCAATAGTCTGTGTGCCTGTGTACATCGCGCCTGTAGTAGGATCAAAATAGTACTTTGTACCCTTGTCTGTATTCTCCACCCAGCCCGTCGCCATAGCTCCGGAGCCGCTGTAGAAATAATAGGTAACATTATTAATTGTCTTAAATCCAACTGCCATGATTCCATTGGTAGCAGTTTTCGATGTAGTGTCAAAATACCGCTTCACTCCTGATGAGCTAGTCAGCCAGCCTGTGGCCATAATTCCCGTTTTGGAAAAATAGCGGATATTTCCTTTGCTGTCCTTTACAAAACCGGTAGCTGCAACGCCTGATTTCGCGTAAAGGTAATAGGTCTTTCCGCCAAGCTTCAGCCACTTTTTCTTCATGTATCCGGTTGACGGTGCAAAGTAACGGCGCTGTCCCTTGGAATTGGAAAGCCATCCAGTTACCATAACACCTGCTTTGCTTGTGAAATAACGCTTTCTGCCCTTTTTATCTTTCACCCAGCCTTTCACCTGAACACCGGTAGATTTATTAAAATAATATTTCTTACCGTTCAGGGTAAGCCATCCTTTGACTTTCTTGCCGTTTTTATAGTAGTATGTTTTCCCTTTTACTGTACGGAATCCATTCTTCGTGGCAGCCTGTACATCTCTTGATGTACTATGGCATGTAAAACCGGCTGCCATAAGCATTACCAGCAGCAGGATACTCCAAAGTCTGAATTTTTTACATTTGTTTTGCATACTTACCTTCCTTTTTAATTAATCTGTTGCTGTCCACAGGTAATACTGCTGTCCAGCAAACACAACCCCTGTTATTATCATCTTCAAGTTTTTACAAAGTTGTTACAGCTTTATGTAGCTCATTATATTACAGTTTCCATCTATCGTCAACCCGAAAGTAAAACTCTGTAAAGTTTTCACAATATTTTCGTATTATTTTCTCTTTAAAAGCAATGTTTGCAAAGGTATTTTCCATAAAAAAAGAACAGCCCCACACAATGTGAAAGAACTGTCCTTTTATAAATTCTGTAATATTTCTGTTATAAAGTAATTATAACAGATGTTTTCTTAATTCTTCTCCGCTCAGAGCGCTTAAGTAAGCAGGTGCTACATCAAATACCGTCTTGCAGCCATTCTGTCCTTCCTGGTTCATGCGGTATGCAGCTCTTGCATATGCAATGATTACAGAAGAAGTAAATTCCGGATTGGAATCCAGTTTCAGGCTATATTCGATCACATGGCTATTCTCATCGTTCCAGCCAGTCTTGCCTGTGCGGATTACAAATCCACCGTGCGGAATTCCGCTGTGGTCACGTTTCAGTTCCTCTTCGGAAATAAAATGTACTGTGGTATCGTATTCATCAAAGTAGTTCGGCATAGTCTTGATCTCATTCTCAATCCTTGCAAGATCAGCGCCTTCTTCAGCTACTACGAAACACTCTCTGGTATGTTTCTCTCTTGTAGTAAGCTCCGGATTCTTTCCGCTTCTTACTGCTTCCAGAGCAGACTCAACTGGGATGGTGTACTGTTTGCCATCCTTTACTCCTTTGATACGGCGGATTGCATCAGAATGTCCCTGACTTACGCCTTTTCCCCAGAATGTGTAATCCTTGCCGTTTGTCAGGATTGCATTTGCATACATGCGGTTCAGAGAAAACATTCCCGGATCCCAGCCTACAGAAATAATTCCAACATGACCGCTCTCAGAAGCTGCTTTGTCCACATTTGCAAAATGTTCTGGGATTCTCTTATGGGTATCAAAGCTGTCTACCACATTGAACCACTGGGCATACTTAGGTGTCTGCTCTGGCAGGTCAGTAGCACTTCCGCCGCAAAGAATCATAACATCAATCTGGTCTTTCATCTTCTCAGCATCATCTACAGAATATACCTTCGCTGTCTCTGTCAGAATTTTAACACTTTCAGGAGCACGGCGGGTAAAAACTCCCACCAGTTCCATATCAGGATTGTGTTTGATCGCACATTCTACGCCACGTCCCAGGTTACCATATCCCAGAATACCAATACGAATACTCATTATCTGATTCCTCCTATACTACCGCACGCCAGATGCACAATCCCCACAAATGGTCAGGCAGCCCCCATCCCATACGAACGTCAGATGCTTCACGTCTGCGGTATCTATATCTATTTCACGCTTTAACAGTTTAATACGTGCGAGTTTTCTTGTCAATTGATTTTTAACAAAATCTGTCATTCAAAGATTCCGTTTCTCTGGTAACATCAAAACACCTCAAAAAAAAGAATACTGTACAATGGCATCTTTCACCACGGTACAGTATCATAAACTTCTACTTTATCAACAGCACAGCACTCCGCTTCCCGGACAGCACATTCCACATAGCGCATTCGCCAGACAAAGCTTCAGACACATATCATCTCCTGCCACCGGCATTCCTCCAAACGGTCCCTGCTGTGTCTCATACCAGCTTCCGCCGCCCTCCATCCGGTTCAGGAGCATACGGTACTGCTGATTATTCGGTTCCTGGCGCACAGCTTCACGAATATGCTCCAGCGCTTTTACATTATTCCCCATTCCCATGTTCGCCATGGAGGAAATATAATACCATTCTCCATTCTTCTGGGAAAGGGAATTCAACACATTCATAGCCTCCTGATAATGTCCGCTCTGAACAAAATTAGCTGCTGCACGTCTGCGCACACTCTCTTCATCTTCGTAAGTACTCTGGCGCTGCTGTCCTCCAAAACCGCCAAACCCTCCATATCCATAACCACCGTATCCGCCGGAAGATTCACCACTGCTTCCATACTCGCGTTCTCTCATGATCTGCTCATATGCCTGCTGTACTTCCTTAAACTTCTCTTCTGCCTGATCCTTGTTTGGATTGTTAATATTCGCATCCGGATGGTACTTCCGGCTTAACTTTCTGTATGCCTTCTTTATTTCTTCATCTGTTGCATTTCTGGAAACTCCCAGTACGCTATATGGATCCAACATGTTCTTTCTCCCGTTCTTCCCTGCGTCTCCTGCTCACTTCCTCGAAGCGGCACCACACACCGGAATATAAAATGTTCCGAAGAATATCCCCATATTTAATAATAGGAAGCTTCTCGAATTCTCTGCAGGTTTCTGCCATCATCATCATAAGGATCTGGCGTACTTCCCCTTCAAACCCTTCCATTGTATATTTTTCTGCGAAAGGATTGTAATCTTTATTTTTCACATCTTCTTCCACATCATCATATGCATCCAGAAGATAGATGAATTTGCCAAGATAAAAGCCAATTCTTCGAAGGCTTTTCTCCCACGCATCCTGCCTGTAAGCAAGAATCTCCTCCATAATATGCCCGAAAATCCCGGACATTCTGTCTATATCTGTCTCTCCCTGTTTCTCCAAAGCGGAAAGCGCATCCAGAAGTTCGACAATCCGCTTCGCCTTATCCGGATAAAGTTTTAACAGACGGTTATTTTTCCCCTCAAGAAGCCTGGCGTAACCAAGCTTCACATATTTCCTGTCATCGTTCCAGTCATCCAGACATTTATAATAAGTTAAAAGTATATTCATGTCTGCACAGTATTCTGTCATCACATTCTTTCGAACCGGCTGTTTTCTCACAGGATGAAGAATGCATCTGGTAGTACCCTTGTACGTCTTTGGCTCATAAAGGCCGGAAAGAAGCAGGATCACAAAAGTCATATCATAGCTTAATGTAATCTGGCCGGATATCCCGTATTTCTCACGCAGTTCCCTGCAGAGTCCGCAGTAAAAGGATCTGTACATGTCAAAATCCTTCATCTTAATCTCCGGCCTGTTCATTACAATATATCCAAACATATCAGCGCCTCTTTATAAATTTGGTATGACACTTGGGACATTCAATCTCCACTTTCTTAAATCCGCCTCTGGGGATACGGATTTTCTGACCGCAGCCAGGACAGCTATAAATATGATAGTCCTTGCGCTGGCTCATCATTCGCTTCTCTTTCTGGAAACGGGCTCTTAACTTATCTGTCATCTGAAGATACTTCTGATTCTCCTGATAACGTTTGGAAATATTTTTGGAAAAAATCCTGAAATAAGTATAAACAATGGCAGCCATTCCAAACAGATCCAAAAATGCGCCAATTCCACTTCTGGTCCCAGTAAATAAGGTGAGCACAATAGCAGCCAGTGCCACTCCCATAGTGAATCTTGCAAACTGATCCACTCCGTTGCGTCCCTGCATAAATCTCATAAATTTTTCTTTCAATAAAATACCTTCTTTCTTGTGAACTTATCTTCCTGGAATAAGTTTCTGTCGCTCTTTTGTTATTATATTATTTCCCTATCCCTGATTCTGTACATTCACTATTATGGTTCACAAAACAACCAGCAATCATTCCGTCTTTTCCTATCTGTCGCTGCAGACTTGAAAAATGTAAAATTTCAGATAATAAGATTCATCAGCAGACCATAAGATCGGATGATCTGGTGCCTGGGTGCGATATTCTACCTGACGGAGACGTTTATGCACATTTCTGGCAGCCTGCCCGATGGTCTGGGTAAAAAGCTGGTAATCCATAAAATGTGAACAGGAACAGGTTGCAAGGAAACCGCCGTCTTTCACCAGCTTCATGGCACGAAGATTGATCTCACGATAGCCTTTCACTGCATTCTTAACAGAGCTTCTTGACTTGGTAAATGCAGGTGGATCCAGAATCACCACGTCATATTTCTCGCCTTTCTCTTCCAGTTTCGGAAGAAGATCGAAGACGTCCTCACAGATAAATTTTACAGAATCAGAAAGTCCGTTTAAAGCTGCATTGGCTGTAGCCTGATCAACTGCAAGCTGTGAAGCATCCACACCAGTTACTTCTTTCGCTCCTGCATATCCTGCATTTAAAGCAAAAGAACCAGTATGGGTAAAACAGTCCAGAACTCTGGCATTCCTGCAAAGCTTCTGGATTGCCAGACGATTGTATTTCTGATCCAGGAAAAATCCTGTCTTCTGACCGTCTTTTACATCCACCTGATATTTTACACCATTTTCCACAATTTCAACCAAAGTAGGGAACTCTTCACCAATAAAGCCCTTATATGGCTCCATTCCCTCCTGCTTACGTACTTTCACGTCACTTCTCTCGTAAACGCCGCAGATCCGGATACCATCCTCTGCCAGAACTTTCTTCAGAAGTTCCACCAGCATCTCTTTATAACGGTCGATTCCAAGTGCAAGGGACTGTACCACCAGCACATCAGAAAACTTGTCCACAATAAAACCCGGCAGAAAATCTGCCTCTCCGAAGATCACGCGACAGCTTGAAGTATCCGTTACTTTCTTACGATACTCCCATGCATCCCGCACTCTTTTCTCAAAAAATTCCTCATCGATCACAGTATTCTCATCTCTTGAAAGAAGACGTACCACAATCCTGGAATTCGTATTGATGAATCCTCTTCCCAGAGGATATCCGTCAAAATCATGAACCAGTACAATATCTCCATTTACAAAGCTTCCCATAATAGAAGCTACTTCATTATCAAAAATCCACATTCCGCCGGATTTCAAAAGACGTCCTTCTCCCTTTTTCAGGGTTACTACTGCCAGACTCATAGCACTACTCCTTTGCTTTTGCGATTTAGGTAACATTGTAGCACACAATTTCTCAATTTGCCAGTGTTTCCAGGGGTTCTGAGAAAAAGTCATAAAAATTTCACTAATCTTAAAATTTTATAAACTGCCAGCCATTCATCTTCTTTTTTTAACAGACATCTCAGTCTCATTAACAACACAAAAAAACTCCGGACTGCCTGAACTCGCTTCCTATCGTCAGATTCTAAATCTGACTTTCAATGGCGGTACACGGTTCAGACATTCCAGAGCTTTCACTTATCTTATATTCTGACTTTTCCAGATGGTTATTTTCTTCTTATTTCGCATTCGCTGCAGTTACATATACATGAATCAGATTTGCCTTAATAAGGGCTGGACGAACTGCATTGTAAATAATCACAACCAGGATTGTAGATACAATTGCATTTACAAATGTAGCACCGGCGCTTAATTTTGCAAGGATGCTCGCTACTTCCTGGGGCTGACCAAGAATGTACTGTTTGTAGAAATAGCCAACGATGGGATCTGCGATCACATTAAAAGCAAGACCTGCAATGGAAGCGATCAGACTCCATTTGAATACGTATTTCTTGTCGTTCGTCTCATTGATCTTTGCAATCTTGTGGGCTACAAGACCTGTTATAAGACCGATGCAAAGCTTCAGGACAAAAGTCTTGGGTGCTCCTGTAATGTAAACCGGATCCATAAGGTCTGCAATAGTCATTCCAATAGAACCAGCAAGACCGCCGTACCAACCGCCAAGAAGCAGAGCTCCAAGCACGCAGAAGGTATTTCCGATGTGAAGAGAAGTAGCATCTCCACCCGGTACCGGAATCTTAATCTGCAAAAATGTAAAAGATACATAGCAAAGTGCTGCAAGAAGTGCAGTCTCTGCAAGTTTCATAATGGTAGAATTCTGTTTGTTCATAGGTTTCTCTCTCTTTCCCGGAAACCTGGTACATATTGAAAAACATTCTGCAAGATGTGCCTCACAAGTTGCAGGAATGATTTCTCAAACAAGCTCCAATGTTTCCTGTTTAATCACTGCTTTTTATACTGCAGTATCTAATTAGCACTTATCATAGCGAGATACTGGTATGTCTTCAATAGACAGTTTTGATTATTTTTAAGAGGACAGTTATTTTCTGCAAAAAAAGGTACAGTCCCCAATATCCCACTGGATATCAGTTTCTGTACCTTTTCCACCAGCAGACATGTCATCTCCTGGAGCATCAACACATACTATTCAACAGTATTCTTCCGAATTCAGGTCTGTTATTCTTCGTAGGACTCTTCATCAATAGTCTCGTCATAAGACTCATCGCCTACTTCATCTGTAGCACTTTCATCTGTTGTCACATTTTCAGAGCCGTCAGCTGAATCACTGGATTCTGAACTCTCACCATAAAGTTTCTCAAAGAACTTCATAGTATCTTTATACAGGGTATCTTTATCATCAGAAGATACTGCATCGCCAAGAACATCAATATCCTCAGAAGACTCACCATCATCGATCACATCAATGCCGAAAAGTTTCTTCATCTCTTTATCCAGCATATTCAGTTCTGGTGTAATGTATTTCTCAGTTCCATCCTCCTGATAGGAAACAGCACCATTTCCAAGGATACCAAGGTATTTCTGAAGAACTTTGATGGAAAGCTTGTTGGCTGTGTCAGAATCAAGTGTTACAGTAACTGCAGCATCATCTCCCATTACTTCGTAAAGAGCATCCTCATCACCGCTGTACTCTCCCTGACAGAAGGTCTTCGCTTTTTCAAATTTCGCTTTCGCATCATCGCCAAGGAAATCTGTATTCAGCTGGGATATATCTGTGATCTCTTCGGAAGAATCACTGCCATCACCAGTATCTGTTCCGCCAACTTCACTGATGTCACCATCAGCTGGCTCATCTGTACTTCCATCTGTGTTCTCGCCGGAATCATCAGAAGCCGGAAATTCTTCCCAGGATTCTTCACCGGATTCGTCTGCAGCTCCAGTCTCCTCAGCAAGTCCCGGATCCTCTGTAGAACTCTCGATAACATTGTCACCAAGAGCACTCTGGTCTACATTATCCACAATACTGTCCTCATCATCTGATGAATCACTGCTCTCCTCTGCCTTTCCTGTTACATTGTCATTTACACGCTCCAGAGTTTCCTGCATCTCAGAGTAATCATAGTCCTGCTGGGAAATCTGCTGAAGCAGGTTTACGATGGTATTAATCTCATCATCTGTAAGAGTTACATTGTTATTATTGGAGATATTTACGACAATATTGTAGATATCATCTGCATTCTGAACATTGTCTGCAATAACCTGCATTTTCGCCTGGTTAATAACAGTGGTAGCGTCATTCTGTCCTACAGAATCAGCAAGATTACCTGTAACTACCATCTCCTCAGTAGCAAGCTCCTTCTTGGTCTCGTCAAGCTTCTGTCCACTGGCAGTCTCATATGCCATCTGGATACCAGTCAGTGCTCCTGTACCGGATACCTCGAATGGGCATGCAGCAACAACCTCACAGTTGGTAACACCAGATGTGGAAAGGGAACTTGCAATCATATTGCAGGTAACCCAGTTCAAATTGGCGGTACGAACCTTGATGCCACCGGATGTGGTAGGCTTCACATAAGCGCAGCTCACTGTTCTTGTACCAATCTGCTCCAGCGGAACATAGGAACTTAAGTGATCCCTCTCATCCTGATTGGTAACGTAGATAATCTGTACCTGGCTGGAATCTACTTTAAAATATTTCAGCATGGTGTTCTTCTGCTCATCTGAAAGATCTGCGCCAAGTGTAACAACCTTCATAGCATCTGCCATAGCCGGTACTGTGGGAACCATGCTTCCCATAACCATTGATGCGCTGCAGAGTAGCGTAGCTAATAATTTGCCTTTCTTCATAACTTTTCCTCCAACTTTCTGTCTGGGTTATAATCTGATCTTTAATGAAAGCCTCATACTCTGTAACGGCTTCCATGCACTGCACTTCTGTCTTTGCAGTTGTTTCATTTAGTACACTTATTATAACATACTTCTTATAGTTTTTGTAATTTTAATTGTTAATTCTCTCTTTGAACCTGAAAATATGTTTTGGTAAAAAAATTATTATATCAGCAGCTTTTCCAGAGCCTGTTACCGTGCAGGCTGTAAACAGTAATCCAGAACCTCCTGCACGGTCTTAACTGGTGTAATCTCAAGCTTCTCTTTTACCTCATCGGCCACATCATCAAGATCATCCATATTCTCATATGGAATAAACACATGCTTTACGCCAGCTCTTTGGGCAGCCATCAGCTTCTCCGGCAATCCGCCAATAGGCATAACACCGCCGCGAAGGGAAACTTCTCCTGTCATTGCTATTTCTGCTGGTGCAGGCTTTCCTGTCACCAGAGAGGATAATGCAGTTACCAGCGTGATGCCTGCTGATGGGCCATCCTTGGGAACTGCTCCTGCCGGCACATGGATGTGAAGATCATTTTCCTTGAATTTATCTGCAAATTCCGGATAGAGGGACTTCACAAGAGTAATGGCAATCTGGGCGGACTCTTTCATCACATCTCCAAGCTGTCCGGTAATGATCACCTTTCCATCGCCTTTTGTAAAAGAAGTTTCGATAAAAAGGATTTCTCCACCAGCACTGGTCCAGGCAAGACCGGTTACAACTCCAGGCACTGGGTTTTCCAGAATCTTCTCATGATGAATTCCATGTCCCAAAAATTCTGCTACACGCTTCTCACTTACCGTAATGCTCTTCTGCTCACCCTTTACCAGCTTCACAGCTGCATATCTGCATAACACATCCATCTGCTTCTTCAGTCCGCGGACACCAGCCTCCGCTGTATACTCTTCAATAATGCGGCGGATTGCCTCATCTGTCACCTTCAGATTCTGGGCTTTGATTCCCATGCTCTTCATTGCTTTCGGCAAAAGATGACGTCTCGCGATCTGAAACTTCTCTACTGCAGTATATCCAGGAAACTGGATTACTTCCATACGATTGAGCAATGGCTCAGGAATGGTATCGGTGGAATTGGCTGTACACACAAAAAGCACATTGGAAAGATCATAAGGAACATTCATATAATGGTCTGTAAAGCTTCCGTTCTGCTCCGGATCCAGCACTTCCAGAAGAGCACTTGCCGGATCACCGCCGTAATCTTTGGCGAGCTTGTCCACCTCATCCAGTACCATAACCGGATTTGCAGCTCCGCTTCTCTTCATTCCTTCCATAATCCTGCCTGGCATAGCACCTATGTAGGTTCTTCTGTGTCCTCGAATTTCCGCTTCATCACGGATTCCACCAAGACTGATACGCACGTATTTACGGTGAAGCGCACGGGCAATACTCTGTCCGATACTGGTTTTTCCAGTTCCAGGCGCACCTACAAACAATAAAATGGAACCAGACTGTTTCTTATTAAGAGCCATAACAGCAAGCTGCTGGATAATTCGCTCTTTTACTTTTTTCAACCCATAATGGTCTTCATTCAGGATTTCTTCTGCCTCGTTCAAATCAATTTCAGCAGGTTCCTCTGTCTTCCAGGAAAGACTTGTAGCAAAGTCCAGATAATCATACAGCATACCATACTCATGGCTGTCTTTTCCTTCCTGCTTCATGCGGTTCAGCACCTTTTCAGCTTCTTTGCGTGCTTCCTCATTCATGCCGGATTCCTGGATTTTCTTCTGGAAACGGCGCACATCAGAAATATTCTCCGGATGCATTTCGTCCAGCTGCTGCTGAAGAAATTCGATCTGCTTCCGGATAGCGGACTCCCGGTAAACTTTCTCATTGGAGTTCTTCTGCGCAGTCTCAGCTTCCTCACTGACACGGAAAATCTCCATCAGCTCATAGACAGCCTCTTCCATCAGATGCATGCGTTCTTTCCTGGAATCCACCTCGATCATATGGTATTTTTCTTCCCAGGAAAGGCTCATGTAACCAGCCAGGGCACTGACGGCTTCCGGATAGCTTTTCCAATGGTAGATCATGCTGCGTACCCAGACGCCCCACTGAAAGCCTTTTGCAAAATCCATCAGTTCTTTCTTGATCTTATCAAATTTCTCCTTTTCTTCTTCCGGGGAGATATCCTGGATATCCGGAAGATCTACCGCTTCTGCCTGAACCATGCCGTCAGTATATTCTACACGAGTCACCTGCACTCTTTTTCTGGTAGTAATCTTGACGCTGCCTTCCTCGTCTATATTCTCAATGATTCCCATCACGCCCACTGGAAAAATATTTTCCATGGAAATTTCCTCTGGGGCTATTTCTTTCTTCTGTAAAACGAAGAGAATTTCTTCTCCGATATTCTGTTCTTTAATTCTGCCTTCCGGAAACATATCTTTTTTAAAGAAAAATGTAACTTCCGGTAAAAGAAGAAGTTCATAAACTGGTATTGTAATCATACATGTTTCCTCCTTGTATTGTTAGCACTCCTTTAATATGAGTGCCAGATTTATTCTATAGAAAATGGCGAACTCATATGAATTCGCCATCTGAATCTATGATAGTTCATTATAGCACTAAATTAAAATTTTGCAATAAGAATCGAACATTCTTTCTGGAACATGGTAGTTTTTTGAAACATTTATTTCGAAACGGGAGCTAATTTTGCATTCTGATCTGTTCCCCTTTTATGGGCGCATAGGTATAAAGCTTCTCACCTTCCAGGTCCGCCTTGTGCATATCCACAGCACTGATCTGGTGGTTGTCGTAAGTATTATAATAGTAAATTCCCTTATCCGTATTACAGCAGGAAGTATATAGCGTAATCTCATACTTGTCTTCTCCCAGCTTGCAGCAGCCCCTCTGCTGGTCTACGCTGCCAAGAATGTGGAAAAACTGGCTTACACTTTCTTCTTCTGAATCCCCGGACAGAGAATTCATTTTTACAAAGGCCACCCGCACAAATCTTGACTGGGAGGAGAGATCTCCCGGCAGTCCCATGCCACCCATTCCCCGGCTGTACTGATTCAGTTCCAGATTTTCTGAAAAAGTGTTACTGCGGTTTTCCACAGCCAGCTGCATATAATTGTTCAGATTAAACATCTGATAGTTAAAGGGCGGATTGTTTGTGAGGACACCTACTGGATTATCATATATTTTCATTCCCTCTTCCAACGACTCCAGGGTAATACATTCCTCTTTGTCCGCAATAATCCAGTGCAGCTGCGCAACTGGCAGATCAGGAAGAAATGGGGTGTCAATCAGGTTCATATTCTTAAGAAGCTGGCGTGCTTCTTTCACTGTAGCACATTTTCCCAGAATCCATGGGATCAGTTCGAACTGAGTGATATTGTCTTTCCCCTCTACAGGCTTCTTGTAGCTGGCATTTCCAACGAAATTAAGGCCGGCGATTCCAAGACCTTTCTCATTGACCGCATCATAATACAGAGGATAGTTCTCCATAACACATGCCATTCCGATCATGGCATAATGATTTTTCAGCTGACCGCCTTCTCTTAAGTCAAATACATAATTTCTAGGCGTGATCACTACCTGGTCTCCATAGGAAATCTCATAATCCAGAGTTCTTCCAAAATAGAAATCCTTTGTTTTATAGGTTGCTGCTGTACACATATTCTGTTCCTCCATTCATCAGAGACTGTTTAAAAGTCAGTTCTGTATTACTGTTCACTGGTAACGTTCTGTAATCTGCATATTCCAAAAAGTTCCCAAGGCGTTGTATTTTCCAGTCTGTCATGTTATTATTTATAAAAATTGTGCATGAACGGTTCATCATTAGTGTTATATATTGTAGCACAAACTGTGAAAATTTAAACTCTTTTTTCCCGATTTCACACTTTTTTAAGAAAGGAACTTACCATGAATAAATCTATTGCAGTCGCAGGTACCGGATATGTAGGGCTTTCTATTTCTGTACTGCTGGCTCAGCATAATCATGTTGTTGCAGTTGACATAATTCCGGAGAAGATTGCTTTGATAAACCAGAAGAAATCTCCAATCCAAGATGAATATATCGAAAAATACCTGTCGGAAAAGGAACTGGATCTTACGGCCACCTCAGACGGAGAATCCGCCTACGCAGAGGCTGATTTTGTGGTAGTGGCCACCCCCACCAACTATGACAGCAGGAAAAATCATTTCGACACTTCCGCTGTTGAAGCTGTACTAAGCCTGGTCACAAGGGTGAATCCTGCTGCCACAATTGTGATCAAATCTACGATTCCTGTAGGCTACACAGAATCTATCCGAAAGAAGCTTCACAATAACAATATTATTTTCAGCCCGGAATTTCTCAGAGAGTCCAAGGCCCTGTACGACAATCTTTACCCAAGCAGGATCATTGTCTCCTGTGATGAGCACACCAGAGAGGCAGCTCACACTTTTGCAGCACTTCTTCAGGAGGGTGCTCTCAAAGAAAATATCGACACCTTGTTCATGGGATATACGGAAGCAGAAGCTGTAAAACTTTTTGCCAACACCTATCTGGCACTTCGTGTTTCCTATTTTAATGAGCTGGATACTTACGCGGAAATGAAGGGGCTGAACACCCGCGATATTATCAATGGAGTCTGTCTGGATCCCCGGATCGGAACGCATTACAATAATCCTTCCTTTGGCTACGGCGGCTACTGCCTGCCTAAGGACACCAAACAGCTTCTTGCCAATTACAACGACGTTCCTCAGAATATGATGTCCGCAATCGTGGAAAGCAACCGTACCCGAAAGGATTTTATTGCTGATCAAGTACTGCAAAAAGCCGGCTATTACAACTACAATGAGGACAACCTTTATCAGTCAAGCCTGGAAAAAGAAGTGGTTATCGGCGTCTACCGCCTCACTATGAAGAGTAATTCCGATAATTTCCGGCAAAGCAGCATTCAGGGTGTTATGAAACGGATCAAGGCAAAAGGCGCCACTGTCATCATCTATGAGCCCAATTTGGAAAACGGTTCCACATTTTTTGGCAGCAAGGTTGTAAATAATCTGGAAGAGTTTAAAGAAAAAAGCCTGTGTATTCTGGCGAACCGTTATGACAAGGTCCTGGACGATGTGAAGAAAAAGGTTTATACAAGGGATCTGTTTTCCAGGGATTAAGAAACGAAAGCGTGTCTAAAAAAGGCTTTCCGCAAGATTTACATCACAATTTGTGGGAGATTTTGCCCGGATGCGGGCGCCGCAGCGGGCTGCGTAGGTCGAATTCGAGCAAAACATACCGCAATCTGCACCATACAAAAACAGGCAGGAAACATAGCGATCAAGAGAGCAGATAGCTCCGTTTAATCACTGTGTTTCCTGCCTGTTGTCTATGCAATCTGGTTTCTTATTCACTATCCTGGCAGCTGCTCTCTTTCAATTACCGGATGACTTTATCCTGAAATAGCGATTATAAGCATCCAGCACATCCTTACGTCCTCTCACGCGAATGGGAACCCGTTCTCCATTTCGGAGTAAAAACTCCTCTTCTACATCTGTAATGTGATCCATGTTTACCAGAAAGCTTTGGTGGCAACGTAAAAAACGGGGATCCTCTATCTTTTTCTCAAGATTTCCAAGTTTTTCCGCAGTCTCAAGCACTGAACCATCCAGCATATGTATGGTTACTGTATGGCGGTCACTTTCCAGGTATAAAATTTCATCCACGAAAGGATAACGATACTGTCTTCTGCATTTCACGGAAATCCGCCTGCGGAGCTCAGACTTCAGCAGTCTGTTTAAAATTGCTGTGGTCTGCTTCTCTTCTGCAGGTTTCAGAAGATAGCCGGATGCTTCTACCTCATAACTTTCAAGCGCAAAATCAGGTGAAGCAGTCAGAAATACAATAGGCGCTTTTACTCCCAGGTCACGCAGCTTCCGTGCCGTGTCCATTCCATTCAGATCGCCCATATAAATATCAAGAAAAATCAGATCTGGCCATATATAGCCCTCTTCAATGTCTGCAAGGAGGCTCTCTCCAGATTCATATTCCTGGATCTGCGCCTCCCTGCCATTTGTCTGAAAGTACACCATCAACTGACGCTTCAGCACAAAACGCTCAACTTCCACGTCGTCACATATGGCAATTCTGTTTACCAAAGCTCTCCCAAAGCCTCCTTGTACTTGACTAGTTTATTATAACACAACGTTCCCTCTCGGGGAGAAATCTGCATAATCGTCACGTTTCAGAGCATAATCCTCAATTACCTGCACTCCCCACTTTGTGGGATCTTTCAAGGCTTGCAAAGATCCTTCACAACCTCTCCGGCAATGATCAGTCCTGCAACAGACGGCACAAATGCTACGCTTCCCGGAATATCACGACGCTCTGTACATTTGTGCTTGGCACCTGGCGGGCAGATACAGTGGGTTCTGCAGCTGATGGACATATCCTCTATCGGTCTTGTAGGGATTTCCTCGGAATAAACCACTTTCAGCTTACGGACGCCACGTTTCTTCAGTTCGCGGCGCATAACCTTGGCAAGAGGGCAGACCTTAGTCTTATAAATGTCCGCAACTTTAAACTGGCTTGCATCCAGTTTGTTTCCGGCACCCATAGAACTGATGATCGGAACCCCTTTCTCCTTCGCCTTCATGACAAGGGAGATTTTTGCAGTAACGGTATCTACTGCATCTACAATATAATCATATTCTTCAAATGGAAAATCGTCTGCATTCTCCGGCAGAAAAAAACACTTATGTGTCTCCACCTTCACGTCCGGATTGATTTCCAGCATACGCTCTTTCATAACATCCGTCTTGTATTTTCCCACTGTTTTTCGCGTTGCTATGATCTGGCGGTTCAGATTCGTAAGGCATACCTTGTCGTCATCGATCAGGTCAAAAGCACCTACCCCGCTTCTCACCAACGCCTCACACACATATCCGCCAACACCGCCGATTCCAAATACTGCCACTCTGGCACCGGCAAGCTTCTTCATCCCCTCTTCTCCAAGAAGAAGCTGGGTTCTTGAAAACTGATTTAACATAAATTTTTCTCTCCTCAATGAAAGACAGGCAACAGACTTTCAAACAGACATTTCTCTTTCAATAAGAAAACTGCGGTCTGTTCTATCTTCACATAAAAAGCCTGGGAAGCTTATCCACCCAGACTTTTGTCCACATTACCTTTCGGAAATATTTTATAATGACTGTGTTTTTCTGTCAATTATTTTTTCGCCTACACATAAATAAATTACAGCGTTCCTGTTCACTCCGTTCGCAGTATCATTACAGCCATTTTTTCAAAACATCACTCAGCTTATTCATATCCAGCGGCTTTGCGATATGTCCGTTCATACCTGTATTTTTTGCCAGCTGTACATCTTCTGCAAAAGCATTGGCAGTCATGGCAACAATTGGCAGTTCTCCTTTTTCACCGGGGAGGCTTCTAATTGCTGCGGTTGCCTGATAACCATTCAGAACAGGCATTTGGATATCCATAAAAATAAGGTCATACCGGTCTTTTGGAGAAACCTCCACTTTTTCAACTGCAATTTTTCCATTTTCGGCTGTCTCAACTTCTGCCCCTGTCATCTGCAGGATTTCCACTGCAATTTCTCTGTTTAACTCATTATCCTCGACCAGCAGAATCCTTTTTCCTGTGTAATCTGCTTCTGACAGATTCTCCAGATAATTCCTTGCTGTTTTTTCTTTTTTGTCAGAAACAAACTGCCGCAGTGTAGCGGTCAGCCTGGAACGGAATAACGGTTTTGCAATAAAAGCATCTACACCTGCTGCCTTTGCATCTTCTTCAATCTCGCTGAACTCATAAGATGTCAGTACAATGATGGTAATCTCCTTCCCTATCCGTTTCCGAATCTGTCTGGCAGTTTCTATGCCATCCATATCCGGCATCTTCCAGTCCAAAATAACAGCAAAGTAATCATTTTTTAGCTCATGACGTGCATAGCAGCGCTCAACGGCTTCTCTGCCGGAGAGGACCCATTCGCCTGTAATTCCAATCTCCTTCAATGTCGCAACTGTACTTTCACAGCATGTCTTATCATCATCCACAACCAGAACCGGCAAATTCATCAGATTTTCATCCTTTTCTTTCTCTTTTTCCTGAAGTTCAAGATAAATTGTTACCGTAATTTTAGTTTCCTTGTGTAAGGTGCTGTCCACTTTAATATTACCATTCATCAGATTTACAATATTTCTGCTGATTGCCATTCCCAGACCAGTTCCCTGAACTCTGGTTGTCCGATGGTCATCTGCGCGGCTGAAGGGATCAAACATGATTTTCTGGAATTCCGGCGACATACCGATTCCATTATCCTCAATCGTAAATTCATAGCATCCAAGCTCCGAAAATCCATTTGGCTTTTCCTCTATGGAAAAAGTAATATTCCCGCCATCCGGTGTATACTTGATCGCATTACTCATCAGATTCACAAATACCTGCTGAATCCTCAAGCTGTCACCACAAACAGCCTCATGTTCAATATGATTGATGTGTATATCAAAATTATGTTTATGTTCATCAAGCACCGGTTTCGTAAGTGTAATAAGATTATCTACCAGCTCTGACAGATTGAAATCTTCCTGTGCCAGTGTCATTTTTCCACTTTCAATACGTGCCATATCCAGCACTTCATTGATCAACCCAAGCAGATGACGGCTTGATTCTGTAATCTTGCTGAGACATTCAATAACTCTGTCCTGACTCTCAATATTTGCTCCGGCGATTGCTGTCAGACCCACAATGGCATTCATCGGTGTTCGGATATCATGGGACATATTGGAAAGGAATTCTGTTTTTGCACGATTTGCATTTTCTGCGGACCGGTAAGCCTCTTTCAGTGCCTGACGGGATTCAATCTCTGCTTTCTTCTCCTGTGTCACATCCATGGATGCCAGCAATACCTTTTCCAGCTTTCCATTCTTCCATTCCAAAGGAATATAAGAAGCGATTTTATAAGTCTTTTCATCCAGGCTGCAATACTCAAACTTATAAATATCATTTTCACTTTTCAGTTTTTTCCGAATATTATCCGGGGCTATCAGGATATCTATAGCTTCCAATGGTTCCAGTGTCTTATATTTTTCAAGAACCTGCATCTGAAAATCATGATAAAATCCCAGAGGTTTATATATCATCTGTCCATTCAGATTGTAGAATTCATATCTGTCATTTTCCAGATCACAGACAACAAAGCGGTCAACCAGACGCACAATACTCTGAATCAGCTGCTCCATGGAAGCATTATCCGCTGCCATCTGCAGATGCCGCGCACTCTCCACCTTTGCCTCTGTGATATCACGCAGAAAGATCATGGCATATTCTGAATCCTCTATTTCGCCACGTATGACCACATTGCGGACCCATCGTTCTTCTCCATTCAGAGTGATACGGCACTCTAAAGCCAATTCGGTTTCCAGACCCTTCAGCCTTTCTGCAATATAACCACGGTCGTAAAAAGAGGATACCGCCTTCTTATCTGTCTCCACAACATAGGAATCCACAAAATGACGGATCAGTTCATCCCATGTATGACTCTGTTCAAAGACTGTCATCAGGGACGGTTCAACCTTAAAGGTATCAAAAGTATTCGCTTCCAGATTTACATAATACTCACACAGGTCTGCTTTCGTAAAAGCCCGGTGGAAAGCAGCAGATTTTTGTGCCTGCATGGCCTCTTTTTTTTCCGCATCAATATTAATAAAAATCCCGGCAATCCTGCTGGCAGAACCATCCAGACGGCGTATTACTTCTGCCGATGCCCGAAACCACTGGTATTGATTATCCTTCATTCTCATACGATACTCTACCTGGTATTTTATCTGGTTCGTCTTATCCTTAATTGCCGCCTGAAGCTGCACCATTACTCTTTCTTTATCCTGTGGATGCAGAAGATCTGACCAGGATTCCAGTTTATTCGGAAAGTCCAGAGTGTCATGATAGCCAAGCATTTTTCGGAATTCATGACTCCAGTTTGCATTCACAATCTCACTGTTTTCGTCACAGTCAAAATACCAGAAGCCGGAACAGATAGCCTCATTGATCAGTGCCAGATTTACATGATCCCAGTTGACCTGTACGGACATAATCCAGATCTGTCTGCCTGCTTCATCTGTCGCATCCTCTTTATAAAGCCGTACATTATTCACTGTACCGTCCGCTGTAAGGATCTGCGCTTCCCCGGCTCCGTGGATCTGCAAAAAACGGTCTCGATCCAATATACTTATATCCTTGCCGTAAAAAAAATTCTTCAATGAGCCTTTTGTCTGCTTCATAAAAGAATCGAACGTATGTCCTATACTATGTAGCAGCAGATTACTCACAGACAGAATAGACAGATTTTGGTCATAATATCCGGTCAACATACCTACCCCGCCATTATTTTCCAGTGTTTTCTGTATTGCCTGTGATAAATCCTGTGTTTGTCCAGGTACCGTCTTGTTTAAAGAATATATTTTATCCTCATAATTTTCCTTATATAACATTTTATAAAAACCCTCACTCTGTTTGATGCGTGTTTGAAAAAGGCTTTCTGCAAAATGTGGCGCGCAGATTGTAGGAATGCTTTTTCAACCACGCTCCAGAACATGCTCCGGCAAGTTCTCGTACATATTTTGGCATATAAAAAGGACACCTGACAAACATCCTGCCAGTGTCCCTGCTACATCTTTTTAAACTCACACATCCATATACATATAGTATAAAAGGTATCGGAATCGCTTCCGTTCTCACGTCTTTTCTATATATGGAAACAGCAGCAACCGGCTGACATGGTCAGACTTTCTGACTTTAGCCCCTTCTGGCTTTGCGTCCCTGCCTTTCAGCAAGTTTGCCTTTAAATAATTCCCATTTTTCATCAAAAATAAAATACCATGAAGTTTCCGGTGCGTCAATAATATTTTGATAGAAAATCTGTGTTTATGAACTATTCGCAAAGTCGAAGATGTCTCGCACAATCGTTACTCTGTCTTTGTCATATTCCCCGAAGTTCTGAATCATGCAGCAGCCACCACCAACAACTACATATAAACGCATCAGCTCCGGATTGTATTCCCGTTCTCTCAGCTTATGAAAGATTTCTCTTGTGTAATCACTGGCAGCCTTACGGATTACAGCCAAATACTTTTCTCCGATGTCTGCTGTCCCGGTACGGATCACCTGTTCAATCTATAGAATATCCAGACGGATGTGGAGTCTAAAAAAAACTTCACGCAACTGACCGCCCGATGACCACACCCTTGTTTCTGCTTCGCTGCGTACAGCTCGGAATCTCCAGCCGGGATCTGGATCTTCTTACGATTGGGATGGTGAACGACATGTACGCAGAAAGCAGCAATGATGAGTACAAAGGCTATGCGCAGATCGCTACGCAGAGGGATTTTGATGCATTTTAGCAAATTTATGTGCCTTATATAATGACAGTGTGTTGACATTAGACACGCATTTGAGTATACTATACTTGAATGGAGGTGTTCTGTATGGCAACAACTAATTTAAATATTCGTACAGAGAAGGCAATCAAGGATCAGGCGGAGGAAATCTTCAATGAGCTTGGTCTGAATATGACAACTGCTGTAAATATGTTCCTGAGAACCGCTATCCGTGAGCATGGTATTCCTTTTGAATTAAAACTGGAAGTACCAAATGATACGACAGCCGCTGCCATTGAGGATGGCAGAAAAATGATGAAGGATCCTTCTGCTCCGCGTTATTCCAGTATGGATGCGCTTAAGGCAGCTCTCGACGTATGAAATACGACATTCAGTTTACCAATCAGTTTAAAAAGGATTTGAAGCTTGCCAAAAAGCAAAATAAAAATCTTGATAAGCTGTTTGAGGTAATCGATATTCTGGCGAATGGCGGTACGCTGGATGCAAAATACAGGGATCATGACCTTACAGGAAACTATAAAGGCACGCGTGAGTGTCACATCGAACCGGACTGGTTGCTCATTTATGAGATTCAGAACAACGTTTTAGTACTCATGCTTTACAGGCTTGGTACGCACTCAGAACTATTCAAAAAATAGATTTAAAAAACAGAATAGCAATTCAGAAAGCATCTATCAGAAATGGTAGGTGCTTTTCTTATGCCCAAATCCAGGAAAGGAGGTGCGCTATGGCGGGAAGTAGAATCAAGGGTATCACGGTCGAGATCGGTGGCGATACTACCAAGCTTCAGAGTGCCTTAAAGGGTGTCAATTCAGAAATCAAGAATACGCAGTCACAACTTAAGGATGTCGAAAAGCTCCTGAAATATGATGCTCTTCAGAGGGAGATCATCGAAACGGAAGAATATCTCAAAAAGCTGTAAGCGCAGGCCAATCAGTCTGCCACTGCTGTGCAGAAGATTGCTACTGCTGATGAAAACCTGAAGTCTGCAGGCGATAAGGTTTCCTCCACCGGCGAAAAGCTCCTTCCTGCCTCTGCTGCAGTTACAGCTCTTGGCGTTGCTGCTGTAAAAACAGACTCCGATTTTGATTCTTCTATGAGCCAGGTAGCCGCCGTGTCTGGTGCAACCGGAGATGATTTCGATAAGCTCCGTGCAAAGGCTCATGAGATGGGTGCGAAAACCAAGTTCTCAGCATCCGAGGCTGCGGATGCTATGAACTACATGGCGATGGCTGGATGGAAAACCTCCGACATGCTGGATGGTATCGAAGGTATCATGAACCTTGCTGCGGCATCTGGTGAGGACCTCGCCACCACATCGGATATCGTAACCGATGCACTGACTGCATTTGGTCTGACAGCCAAAGATTCTGGGCATTTCGCAGATATCCTTGCAGCGGCAAGCTCTAACGCAAATACAAAGGCAATGGATGATTGACGACTGCGAAGCCGAAAACATCGACATGATTATCACCAAGTCCATCAGCCGATTTGCCAGAAACACGCTGGACTGCCTGAAATACATCCCCCAGCTGAAAGATAAGAACATTCCCGTCTTCTTTGAAAAGGAAGCCATCAATACAATGGATGCCAAGGGTGAGGTCCTGATTACGATTATGGCTTCCCTGGCGCAGCAGGACTCACAATCCCTCAGCCAGAATGTGAAGCTGGGGCTCCAGTTTCGGTACCAGAATGGCCAGATACAGGTAAATCACAATCACTTCCTCGGCTACACCAAGGATGCAGATGAGAATCTCATCATCGATCCGGAACAGGCAGAGGTGGTAAAGCGCATCTACCGGGAATACCGGGAGGGTATTTTCTACATCCACAAACCAGAATTGTCTTAACACTGTGCTGTTTCTCTTTTCTTCCAACATATGAATCCATACATGTCATTAAGAAAAAATATCAAGAAATTTACAACCACTGGAATATACCCCGGGTCCTTAATTGATGCCAGTATCCATAAGATAATCAGCACGATGTCATTCGATGCATATCCCAAAGCATAATAGGAAGACCGTAACATAGTGAGTGATGCAGCAAAAAAACTTGTTACTACCGAAATGGTACTAAATATCAGATTCGGCGTGTTAAGTTTTTTTAGTAATATATAAAATGCAATTGTCACTGCCACATTGCAAAGAACAAGAACTCCTGCTCCTTTTCTTGTAATTTTTCGTATTTCTACTGTTCCATCACTACTGTTTCTCGCATTTTTCAGCCATGTCACAATCGACCAAACAGACATCGGAAGTGACATAAATAAGTAAGTAAACATCTCTCCCCAGTAGCGAAAACGGTATGATATTATCGCATACTGGATGCAGAAAATCGTCATCAATATCGGTGCCCATACATTTCCCTGTGCGGCAAATATCAGTGAAGTTACACCAATACAAGTTGCAGTAAGTGTCAAAGCATCTACTCTTCCTGCCATAATATTGGACATAACAACAATAGCAATAGACACGAACCAAAGTGCCCATTCTCTTTTGGTCATTCTTTTAAATGGATTATTCATTTTTCTAATTCCCTTCATACGTTGATTTGAGACAACAGGAAATTAGATATATTTTATACCTGTTGTCTCTTAAAATTGGATACCCTTTATATGCTTCTCTTGCGAAGCAATGGCACCCTTCTGCATATGAAGGATTGCATAATTACTTTCGTGAAATTGATAATATCCAAAAAACATAATTTTATCCTCTATAACGCTCTGACAAATCGCGATTCACCGAATTTTCCCTTGCCATCTAATCCACTGCCTCAAATCGTGACATCTAATCCGAGGTTACAACCTGACACACATTTTGCAGTAGATATGTTTCCATATAAAACAACCGAGCTTTTTCAGGAGTTAGGCTTCTATTCCCAACTTCCGAAAAAGCCCGGAAATACGCCGCTTTCTGGCACTTGATTTTATTTTCTTGACATCAAGACTACCGTCTCAACATGCGTTGAGACGTCTGAACTGCTCTCTTTTTTACTCGTTGGTTTGCGAAAATATGTCCAACGTCTCATCAGTTTGTGGAAACATATCAATGGATTACAGCTTCTCCATTGTATGTTTTTGGTACAGTTAACTTCTAGAATAACCTACTTACTTCAACGTATCATTTCAATGATAAATTGTTCTGTTCCCTCTTCCAATTGCCTTACTCCACTTGGAGTAAAACCGTGTCGCAAATAAAAGTGCTGCGCTTTTGTATTCTTCTCAAGAACCCATAGTGAATTACAATTCCTACTTACGGCAAAATCTAATAATTTACCTCCGATTCCCTGATCCACGAAAAACGTATCTACATACAATTCCAAGACTTGCGTTCCCTGAATATGAATGAACCCCTTAACAAAATCATCTTCATATACATAAAATTCCTTAAGTATCTCTGGGTGCTCGATGTATTCTTTTGCCAACGGATAAACTTGTATTTCACCAAATGAAACCATATCATCGTGAAAAATTTCTCTATAGTTCATCCGCTTGGAGAATACTGATATCTCAGCAATTCTCGATGCATCTCTATCTATTGCTCGTCTTATCATGACTAATTCTCCTTTTTGTAATAAACTGAAATTCATCAGCATCTCTGCCTTCCTCTTTTATTCCGCAGGGATTATTTCGCCTCGGTTAGATACGTCCCCCATCGCTGAAACCATCTCTACCAGGCCATTCCATCAACTTCCGATTTAAACAATTCTCCACATATCTAATCCACTGTCTCAAATCGTGACATCTAATCCGGGGTTACAACCTGACACACATTTTGCAGCGGATATGTTTCCATATAAGAAAACCGAGCTTTTTCAAAAGTCTGGCTTCAAATCCAAACCTCCGAAAAAGCTCGGAATCTATGTTTTTTAATTTGTCTACGCCACGCCGGATGCGCTACGGAAGCAAAGCTTCCTACGCTTATCCGCGGCATTCGCCGCATACAGCCCATCGCATAATGGTGCCTTTGTGAGCAAGCTCCCACAGCACCTTATGCTCGGTCTTAACCATTGAAGTCTATGGGAACAAGTCGGTATAAGGCCTTTTCTACCTATACAATGCAAGGCAAGTTTACACTGCTGCCACCTGCCACTGTCTCGACCGTTGAGACAGTGAAGGCCGCTTAACTTCTACACAATCCATCCGTTCAAACCACGGATTTGCCATACACTCGCAGGGAGTTGAGTTGCCTGATTTCACCGTCTCGACCTGATATCTGATCCTTATTTCTTTGCGCTTTCTTCCAACTCCAGCATATACCTATCAAAGTCGGACATGAATAAACTGTCCTGGATCACGCGATATTTTTCAAATTCTGTCTCAGCATGAAGCTTTGCAATTTCTGCGGACACCTTACCCGCATCCTGTAAAATGCCATAATCAAACATTTCAATGAAGCTGTTGAGCCTCTTTTCCCAGTCCTGCATCGTAAGCGGAATATGTCGTAAGGTCATGTTTTCCGCAAAATCCAGGTATGCCGTCACCATACGATTCAGCTGCTTCATTTCATCCTGACTCAGATAATTTTTAGCAACCGTGACATCGCTTTTCTTAATCTTTCCGTCAGGAGCATCTGCCCAGGTGGTTAATCCCATGTGCTCTTTTGTGTGATCCGCTCTTTCCACGATCATCTCCGCCGCCGTATGTCCATGAACGGCATAATGCATTTTATTCTGAACAGTCGCATAGAATCTTCTCGTTGTTGCAGCATTTTTATCATAGTCAATGGCTGTCGCATACAGGTCAGTGATCTTCTGATAGAATTTTCTTTCGCTGGCACGGATCTCTCGGATGCGCTCTAGCTGCTCATCGAAATACTTTTCTGTCAGATACGTTCCGCGCTTCAGCCGCTCATCATCCATGACCCAGCCTTTGATGGTGTAGTCCTTTGCGATCTGGTTTACCCATTTTCGGAACTGTACCGCACGCTCGGAATTGACCTTGAAGCCTACGGCAATGATCATTTGAAGGCTATAGTGCTTGGTATCGCGTGTGACCTGGCGAGAACCTTCGGTTTGAACTATTCGGAAATTCCGAATAGTTGCGGCCTCTTCCAATTCACTATCCGCATATATTTTTTTAATATGTTCATTTATCGTTGGTGAACCAACATCATACAATGTGGCCATCATCTTCTGTGTCAGCCATATATTCTCATCCTCATAGCGCATCTCTATGCTGTCCTGTTGATCACCTACAGAGGCAACATAGGTCAGGTACTCTGCTGCGCTGGAACGGATGGTTATTTCATCTTTTTTCTTTGCCAAATAGAATGCCTCCCTTCTACATATCACTAGATCCAGCCATTCTTTTTAAATTTCTCAATTTGAGCTAATTCTTCCTCAGATGGTTCGCCCGCCTTACCCTCGCTGACCGGAGTGTTTAAATATTCGTTATTCCATCTGTTCATGATTTTGACAACCTCATCAGATACACGAATATCACGTTTCGTGATGGATTCCAGGTTCCAATCCATTACATCAGAGGTTCCCATTGCCTTAGTAATTACAATTTTGGAAGCTATGTACTCTTTTTTCTTCTTGCCAAAATATCCATTACCAGCGACAATGTTCAGCTTCTTTTCGAATGGGAGCTTATTGCCTATATGCTCAATTTTCTCTTTGATGGTTGCGTCTGGCTCATCCGGAAAATAATTCGTCTGCCACTTCTGTGGAAAGATATGCTCTATCTCCCACTTAGCCGGAAGCAAATCATCCTGATGTTCATACGCAAGCGTCTTCAGAAGCATACGCACTACATTACGATTCGGATTCTGGATATATGGCTCCAGCTGTGTCATATCGACAGTCTTAAATTCAAACGTAGGTATATCCGATGCTACAATTGCAGAATTCAGCTTCAGAATATCCGGCTTTACAGCATTGATTGTCGGTATCATCAAGTATTTTGTCATCAGCTCCATGAGCAGCTTATTCAAGAACCGAGCAAATCGTGTTTCAAAATTTTCTTCATTCCTGTAGCAAACATAGTAAATAACAACCGGGTATTTCCAGTACTCGTTCGGATATGAAGTCAGAATATCCAGTGTCTGCCTAATTTTAATATTCTTGGACCAGGCTTCATCTTCAAGTTCCTCTCCTTTGTTTACAACCTTCCACAGATTCAGGATAACAAAAAGAGTATCCAACAATTCAGGCTTATACAAGCGTTCAAACTTATTAACCGCATAATACTTCCTGACACCAGGAGTAGTCGTCTTCGTATCCTTATCCAGTGCTCGATAATAAAACATATTGTAGTAGAACAGCTGCTGGATGCTTTCATTAGCATCTGTAGACTGCTCATCTAAATCTTTCCAGCGGTCAATAAATGCCTTCTTATCATCCGGCGCAAGCTGGTTGTAAATCTTTGCCTTAAAAATATCTGCGTCCGACAGAGGAAGACCTCTATCATTTAACGTTGAGAAAATAGTCAACGCAGTATCCTGGGTGTCTGCTGTGATAGGAAGCAGAATAGCCTGGTTCAAGAGCGCATAGATAAACTGATATACCATCAATGGATTCTCTGTGGAATGCTTATCAAACAACTCTTGAAAATGGCGATAATTCTTTGAATAGTTATCTTTCGCATCCTCATCCGCTTTTCCGGTTTCCAAGATTGATCGCAGAATTTCATTTCCTTCGTTATTCACAACACGTGAGGTCAAAAGGATATTTTTGAAATCCACCGTTCCAGTAAGTTTATTGGTTCTCCAGATAGTAGGCTCAATCTTTCCAATAAAGTTATTGGCCTCTGCCGTTCGCTCTGATGCAGGCGTAGCAACAAGCTTCGTATAAATTGCACGTAGCAGCAGAAACAAAGACGTAATACGCTGCTGTCCATCAATTATTTCCTGCTCACCATCTTCATTTTCGTAGGAAACCACACTTCCGAGGAAGTAGGAACTCTCTCTTTCTGTACCGCCACTTGTAGCAGTAAAATCCCATAAATCCTCAAAAAGTGTTTCTACCTGTTCATCCGTCCAAGCATATGGTCGCTGGTACTCAGGAATGACAAACGGTTTTGATTTTCCGCTACCCAGGAGCGCTTCCACGCTTTGTTTATTTACTTCTATCGTTGTTGGCATGTTTACGCCCTCCTCTAATTATCAAAGAAAGTATGTAAATCAATTATTTCGTAATCTTTTGAAAGCCGCACGGGATAACTCTTTCCAGCCTCTATAGTCTCATTTGGAAGAACTATTCTATACTCCTGTTCTTGCTCAAAAAATACATCTTTGCAGAATAAAACTCTAAATGCATAATCCGCATAAAAAGTATATCTTATTCCTCCGTCTACTTTTTCTGGAGATGCATCTTGCATCAAATATTTCATATACTCCATGTCCATAGCTATTTCACCATCGGTGGTTTCGTAACCTTTATCTATATGAAAATAATTGACTTTTTCAGCCTTAATCTCAGTACCGATACTTCTTTTAACATCTTCAATAAATTCCTCAGGATTCGGAATTACTGCAACAGCATCAGCATTAGGGAAGTGTTCCCTAATAGTCTGTTTTTTATCATCTGAAAGATTGATGATTGAAGCTCCAGTAATATCGACTTTGCAATCGTCTTCATAAACAGCAAACATACAAAAAACTGGCATTTTCTCTGCTGGTTCTATTCTCACCAAGCCATTTGCTTTTCCACATTTTGCAATTACCTCTTTGGTATCTGGATGCTGCATTATCATTTTTTGAGCAAACATTCTAGTACCAGCTTCAAGAATATCTCCTTGTCCTTTGATTTTCAGTTTATCTTCAATCCCCCAGAAAGTAATTGCATTTGAACAATATATATTTCCACTTACTAGACTTTCCAAATGTTCTCTCTTTCCAAATTTCAACAGGTATTTAATATCTGCCACTCATTCATTCCTCCTTGCCATCTAATCCACTGCCTACAAACACCCCAAATGGTCGAATTGCCGGATTGGTTGTCATCCGTTTTCATTTTCCCAAAATCATCCCCAAATGCCTGACATCTAATCCACTGTCTCAAATTGTGACATCTAATCCGATGTTACAACCTGACACAGATTTCGCGGTAGATATGTTTCCATATAAAACAACCGAGCTTTTTCAAGAGTTAGGCTTCTATTCCTAACTTCCGAAAAAGCCCGGAAATACGCCGCTTTCTGGCACTTATTTATCTTTCCTTGACATCAAGACTACCGTCTCGACATGCACCGTCTCGCAAAACTGATCCACGCTGCAGCTGCGCTGAACCTCATAACCAGCTGCCAGAAATGCTGGTAAATCTCTTGCAAGACTTGTTGGTTTGCAGGAGATATAGACGATGTTTTCTACTCCATATGCCAGGATCTTCGGCAGCGCTTTGGGGTGGATTCCATCGCGAGGGGGATCCAGAATGATCATATCTGGTTTTTCAGTAAGATTGTCTAGGACTTTCAGGACGTCACCTGCGATGAAACGGCAATTGGTGAGACCATTTAAGGCGGCATTTACTTTTGCAGCTTCCACAGCTTCCTCAACAATTTCCACGCCGATAACCTCTTTCGCAACAGAAGCAAGAAGCTGGGCAATAGTTCCAGTACCGCTGTAGAGGTCAAATACTTCTTTATCCTTGGTGTCACCAATGTAATCACGCACAATGGAGTACAATACTTCGGCTGCCAGTGAGTTTGGCTGGAAGAAGGAAAATGTACTAATCTTAAACCGCAGACCCAGCAACGTTTCATAGAAGTAATCCTGTCCATAAAGTAATCTGGTTTCATCGCTCTGCACCACATCAGACAGAGAATCATTGATAATGTGCATAATTCCCACGATTTTTCCCTCCAGCGGAAGAGCCAGAAGCCTTGATACCAGCGGCGCATAGTCGTACTCTGCCTGGTTTGTGGTGATCACATGTACCAGAATTTCACCAGAGGTCACACCACGGCGCAGAAGCAAGTGGCGCAGATAACCAGTATGCTGCATTTTCTTATAATGCACAGCCCCAAGCTCTGTAAAAAAGTCCAGCACACTGGAAAGGATCGCCGTCATATCCGGATGCACCAGCTTGCAGTCAGACGCTGTCAGTACGTCGTAAGTGCTGCCTTTCTTGTGCAAACCAAGAGAAAGAGGACCATCTTTATATTCATCTCCAAAGGAAAATTCCATCTTATTACGGTAACCAAATTCAATAGGACTTCCGTGGATTCCTTCCCAGTGAAGGTCTGTACCAATACCTACTGCCTCCTGGAGAAGTCCTTTCACCTGAGTTTCCTTCATTTTTAACTGTTCTTCGTAGGACATTGTCTGGTACATGCAGCCACCGCATGCTGGAAAAATCTTACATACAGGCTCTCTTACCTCAAGGGTAGAATTCTCCAGAATCTCCAAAAGCCTGCCTTCTGCCCTGCCCGAACGCTTCTTATTGATCATAAAGCGAACTTTCTGACCTGGAATTCCATTTTTTACAATTACTTTTTCTCCATCTATGTTCACATATCCCTTGTTAGGGAAATCAACTTTCTCGATAATTCCTTCGTAAATCTCTCCTTTTTTCATAAATCCTCCATAAAATAATTGTATATAGATCGTAACTATTCCGCAGCTGTCTTTTATATATAATACTGTCGCCAATAGATTACTGTTCACTGGTAACGTTCCGCGAGGTGTTTTTTGTGAACAAAGTTCACAGAAAACCCGAAAATTGCGGCGCGAAATCATGCGAATGCATGATTTCTGTGCAGCGCGAAGCGTATTACTATGAAGATACTGAACAGTTACCTTAAATCAAAAATAAGGTATACGGGGGAGCATAACTGCTATATGCCCGTATACCTTTTCATTTAATATGCACTCACTTATAAAAAATCCCCGAAATTATCCACATCCAAACCAGATTTGTATTCCAAAAATTGTGGACGACCGTGGATATCCGCTAAACGCCTTACTTATTTCTCCTCATCCTCGAAATAATCGTCATAATCATCATCAAAATCTTCCTCGAAGTCTTCAAGATAATCCGGTGCGAAGAAGCGATATACTGCAAATGCAATTCCTGCAACAGCAGCTACAGCGCCAATGATAGCCAGTACCCAGAGGACTGTATTCTTCTGCTTCTCATCTTCTTTTTTCTTAAGTAATGATAATAATTCCTCGAGCTTATCCATTTTAATGTTCATGTGATACCATCCTCTCTTTCAAAGTACTCATTAGGTTTATTTATTATACCACTTTTGCAATTATTTTACCATAGTTAATATATTAATTTTAAATTTTTCCAAACCCAATTTCCAATCAAATTTTCTTCAGCTTGGCAAAGCTTGCGAACATCTTCTTCACACCAACCTTATCAAACTCTACTGTAACCTCATAATCACGGCCGCCTTCCACGATTTCCTTCACAATTCCAACGCCAAATTTAATATGGCGTACCGTATCTCCCACCTCATAATCCAGCGAATTAGCTTTTGTTACTTTAAATTCTCTTGGCTTATAATTTCTGCCCTGGAGAATCTCTTTCATCTTGGAGTATTTCGCCGGTGTTGGGATTAGTTCCTCCACTTTCGGCTTCTTCTCCTGAATAGTGTGTCCCAGATCTACCAGTTCTCTTGGAATCTCTCTCACAAACCTGGAAACCCTGTTATACTGAGTCTCTCCACGGATCATCCTCTGCTGGGCGCAAGTCAAAGTAAGGTCTTTCATTGCACGGGTAATTCCCACGTAACAAAGTCTTCTCTCTTCTTCCATCTCCCCGTCATCGCCATAGCTGATGGTCATATGACTAGGGAAAATGCCGTCTTCCATTCCTACCATAAACACCTTCGGAAACTCCAGACCCTTGGCACTATGTAAAGTCATAAGGAGCACATAATCCTGATCCGGATCTACAGTATCAATATCTGCTACCAGAGCCACCTCTTCCAGAAAGCCTGAAAGCGTAGCCGACTGATTCTGCTCCTCCATAGCCTCCTGATAAGCTACAGTCTTGGAAATCAACTCATCAATATTCTCAATTCTTGCTCTCGATTCTTCTGTATCCTCAGCTTCCAGCTCTGCCACATAACCTGTGGAATCAATTACCTCCTGCAGGATTTCCTCCACAGTCATCACATCTGCCTTGCTTTTCAGCATCTGTATAAAAGTTACAAAGCCATCGATCTTTGACAAGCTTCTTCCAATAGAAGGAACCTCTTCAGCCACGCGCAATGCCTCATACAGACTGATTCCCATATTGTCCGCATAATCCTGAACACGTCCAAGTGTCGTTGCACCGATTCCACGCTTTGGCACATTTATGATTCTCTGCACAGCAAGATCATCTCTGGCATTATTAATCGTTTTCAGATAACAGAGAAGATCCTTGATTTCCTTACGTGCATAGAAATTAACGCCTCCTACCAGTTTATATGGAATATTGGCTGCAATAAATTTCTCCTCGAAAATACGGGACTGGGCATTGGTACGATAAAGAATAGCGCAATCACGGTAGTTCCCAAGACCGTTTCTTTTTAACTTGCCGATTTCCCCTGCCACATACTCTGCTTCCTCATAAGCATTCAAAAACTGGCGAAAATGCACCTTGCTGCCTTCTTCGTTCTCTGTCCACAGGGTTTTTGCCTTACGTTCTGTATTATTCGCGATCACCTGGTTCGCTGCATTCAGGATATTCCTTGTAGAGCGGTAGTTCTGCTCCAGACGGATTACCCTGGCATCTGGAAAAACATGCTCAAATCCAAGAATATTTCCAATATTAGCCCCACGGAATTTATAAATGGACTGGTCATCATCACCTACCACACAAAGATTCTGATACCGCTGGGCCAGAAGACTGATAAACTTAAACTGTGCAGTATTGGTATCCTGATACTCATCCACCATAATGTATTTAAACCGCTCCTGATAGTACTCTAGCACTGCACCGCATTTTTCAAAAAGCTCCACCGTCTTTACGATCAGATCATCAAAGTCCAGTGCATTATTCTTGCGAAGAGCAGCCTGGTATTCACGGTAAACAGAAGCCACTTTCTTCATATTGTAATCTCCGGCAGCTTTCATCTCCATATCATCTGGTGTAAGCAGCTCGTCCTTGGCATGGGAAATCTGGGCAAGAAGGGAACGCTCTTTATAAATCTTGGTGTCAATGTTCATCTTCCTGCACACATCTTTCATAAGAGACTTCTGGTCATCTGTATCATAGATTGTAAAATTCGTGTCATATCCCAGATTATCAATATGTCTCCGAAGGATTCTTACGCAGGCTGAGTGGAAAGTAGACACCCAGATACTCTCAGAACCAAAGCCCACCAGCTTATCCACACGCTCTCTCATCTCCTGAGCAGCCTTATTGGTAAAAGTAATAGCCAGAATATTCCACGGATTTACTCCCTTTTCATCCATCAGATAGGCAATCCTGTGTGTCAGCACTCTTGTCTTGCCGGAACCAGCTCCCGCCAGGATCAGGACTGGTCCCTCTGTCTGTGCTACCGCCTCGCGCTGAGGGGGATTTAATGTATCATATATGCTCATTTATGTTCTCCTTTTTTCGCTAACGCATGTTTGAAAAAAGCTTTCTGCAGGATGTGCGCCACAATTTGTAGGAGCTTCCGCCCTGATGAGGGCGTCACAGCGGACTGCGACAACTGAATTCGGACGAAATATACCGTCAAATGGGGCATGCAGATTGCGGGAATGATTTTTCAAATAGTTAAATCTCATTATACATGAAATCCTTATCTCCCACAACCCCGAACGTGCAGAAAATCCAAACATAGATTCGGGTTTTTACTGTTTACCAGTAACATTCCGTGAGGTGTTTTTTGTAAACAAAGTTCTGGTTTTTTTCTGTTTTTCACAAGATCTGAAAAAAACAGTTTACAAGTAGTTTTAAAAACTATATAATAAGGAGCAGAGGTGATAAAAATGACAGCTGATGATAAATCCATATTAAAGAGCATTCTGGAGCACATTTCCGGAATGGATTATATAAAACCAGAAGATCTTCCAAACATCGACCTGTACATGGATCAGGTCACCACGTTTATGGAGGATCAGCTTGCGTCCACAAAGCGTCACGATGATGACAAGATCCTGACAAAGACCATGATCAATAACTACGCCAAGAATAACCTGCTCCCTTCCCCTGAGAAGAAGCGCTATTCCAAAGATCATCTGCTCATGCTGATCTTCATTTATTATTTTAAGAATATTCTGTCCATCACAGACATCCAGAAGCTTCTCGGTCCCATCACAGCGAAATACTTTAAAGGTGAGCCAGGCAAGGACATGACCTATGTATATAATGAAGTTTTTGGAATGGAGAACCGCAAGATTGACCAGTTGATCAAGAATCTTCTGAAGGATTACCGTTTCTCCAGCGCCACTTTCCAGGATGCAGATGAGGAAGATCAGGAATTTCTGAAGCGATTCAGTTTTATCTGTCTCATGAGCTTTGATGTCTACATTAAGAAGATGATCATTGAGAAAATGATCGATGACATTTCCCCATCTGAGCCCAGGGACAAACATAAGAAGAATAAAGACAAATAACAGTACAAAACCCGCGAAATTATCTCATAGCACAATTTCGCGGGTTTTCTTTCGTATATTTTATTCTATTTCGGATTCAGATCCTCTGACGCTTATTCGTCCTTCTGATCCAGAGAACGGTTCTGCTCTTTTTTCTCTTCCATTCTCTTAAATACCATATCATAACCGTCATTGCCATAATTCAGAGAACGGTTTACACGGCTGATCGTGGCTGTGGAAGCACCGGTCTTCTCAGAAATGTCAAGGTAAGTTCTCTTATCCATCAACATCTTGGCCACTTCAAATCTCTGAGATAAAGAAAGAAGTTCGTTAATGGTACACACATCCTCAAAGAAAGTGTAGCACTCTTCCTTATCCTTCAGACAAAGTATGGCCTCAAAAAGATGGTCAACTGCCTCAGTTCTGATATTTTTACTCATTTCGCTACTCCTTTTTCTATATTTAATGTTTATTATTCTCTTTTCAATGATTACTATTTTAACACTCTGACGTGTGATAAGCAAGGACTTTCTATAAATATTTTTGTGAAGATTATATAGTTTTTATGTTCTTTTTTATTTTCAAATTGCTTTTTTTTCACAGATTCGTTATACTATGTGATAAGCTCATTAATGCTATATACAAAATAGAAAAGAGGAATTTTTGAATGGATCGTTTTTTCAACATGGATAACAAATTTTTCACCTTCATGAGCAGGGTGGCAGATCTTATCATTCTGAATCTGCTTTGCATTGTCTGCTGCATTCCGGTGGTGACCATTGGACCTTCCATTGCCGCCATGTTCTACGTCACTTTGAAAATGGTTCGTAATGAAGAGTCTTATATCGTCCGCGGATTTTTTAAATCCTTTAAACAGAATCTGAAACAGGGTATTGTGATCAATCTGATCATGCTTGCGGCTGCCCTTTTGCTGTACTTTGACATTAGCATCTGCCGCAGCACACCTGGCACCATCGGTAAGGTTCTTATGGTATTATTTATGATGATCCTGGTCGTTTACCTGATGATCTTCCTGTACATCTACCCGGTTCTTGCGAAATTTTACAATACCATCAAGAATACTTTTACCAACGCATTTTTGATGTCCATCCGCCATCTTCCATATACAGCACTTATGATCCTTGTCACTGCTGCCCCGGTTCTTGTATTTTTTATTCCAAGTGCCCAGGTACAGTCCATGGTCATCCTGCTGCTGGTGCTCATTGGATTTTCCGGAATTGCATACATCAATTCCCATTTCTTTGTGAAAATTTTTGACAAATATATTCCGGAAGAAACCTCTGAGCCGAATCCTGACAGTGTAGTAGACCACAGTCTTGATTCCGACAATAAGAATTTATGATCACCAGCTGGAATGGAAAGCCCTATCACTCCCTTGACTATATGCTAAAGGAGCGCTTCGGGGAAAAGGTTTATAAAGTCACCTTAAACGGCGGCATGAGCTGTCCCAACCGCGATGGTACAATAGGACACGGCGGCTGCATCTTCTGCAGCGAAGGTGGCAGCGGTGATTTTGCCGCCAGTGCAGCCCTCTCTATCCATGAACAGATAGACAGCCAAATTGCCATGCTTTCCGCCAAAAGACCTATTCACAAATACATCGCCTATTTTCAGGCTTACACCAATACTTATGCTCCTGTGCCTTATCTGGAAAAAATTTTTCAGGAAGCTATTTCCCATCCGGGGATTGTGGCACTTTCTATTGGTACAAGGCCGGATTGCCTGGAGGACGATGTAGTAGAACTTCTTTCCCGGCTAAACATGGTTAAACCAGTCTGGGTAGAACTGGGACTTCAAACCATTCATGAATCTACCGCAGCTTATATCAGGCGAGGTTACCCTCTATCCTGCTTTGAAGACTCCCTTAAGAGACTCCGCACAGCTGGTCTGGAAGTAGTAGTTCATACCATTCTCGGGCTTCCCGGCGAATCCAGGGAAGATATGCTGGCTACTATGGATTATTTAAATGCCCGGGATATTCAGGGAATCAAGCTTCAGCTGCTCCACGTTCTGAAAGGCACTGACCTTGCATATGATTATCTTGCCGGGAAATTTAAAGTGCTGGAACGCACCGAATATATTGACCTTGTAGCAGACTGCCTGGAACATCTGGATCCATCCATTGTGATCCACCGGGTTACCGGCGATGGGCCGAAAGATCTGCTGATCGCCCCTCTATGGGCCAGCAGAAAAAGAGAAGTGCTGAATCTGCTCCACCACCGTTTGAAAGAGCGTCAGAGTTTTCAGGGCAAAGCATTAGAGCGTGTTTGAAAAAGGCTTTCTGCAAGATGTGCGTCACAATTTGTGGGAGATTTTGTCCGGATGAGGGCGCCGTAGCGGGCTACGGCAACCGAATTCGGGCAAAATCTCCCGCAAAGTGGGGCGTGCAGATTGCGGGAATGATTTTTCAAACACGCTCCAGAGTCTGTTTGAAATATTATTCCCGCAATCTCCCGCAAAGTGTAATACACATCTTGCAGAAAGCTTTTTCAAACACACTCGAATTTAGAACTTATGCAATATTTCACCAGAAGGGAGGCTGGAAAATGGCTACACCATTTACTGTTTACAAACTGATCATCCTATACATGCTTCGGAATTCTTCGTCCCCCATCACTAATTCAGAAATTTCAGAATTTATTCTGGACCGTGAGTACACGAATTATTTCCATTTGCAACAGGCCCTTTCCGAGCTTGAGGAAACAGAACTGATTGAGAAGCGTACCATTTCCAATACTTCCTACTATTATCTTACTGAAGATGGAAAAAACACGCTCACCTATTTCGAGAATGATATTTCCCAGGACATCCGTACTGAAGTGCTCCAGTACCTGGCAGCCAGAGGTGCCTCCACAAACAATCAAGTGAAAGCTCAAGCCGATTATTACATTAATAATCAGGGAGAATATGTGGTTCACCTTCAGCTTTTACAGAAGGGTGCTTCTGTGATCGATCTTTCTCTTGCAGCGCCATCTCTTTCCGCTGCCAAGGCCATGTGCAGGCAGTGGCCCAAGAAATATGAAGAAATTTATGCCAAAATAATGGAGGGGCTTTTATAAAGCTCCTCCACTTTTTATTTCAGATATTGTAATTGTTCAGTACCTTCACAGCTGCACGCTTCGCAAAATAGCACCTGCTGATAATTACTCAATATTTATTCCAAAGCGTGTTCGAAAAATCATTTCTTCAATCTGCATGCTCTTTTATAAATTTCATGTGTTCCTTCAATTTCTTCTCATATCCCATATCTGAAAGCTCATAGAATTTCTCTCCCTGGATCTCATCTGGCAGATACTGCTGCTTTACATAATGATTTGGATAATCGTGGGCATACTTGTAGCCGATTCCATGTCCCAGCTTCTCATGCCCTCCATAATGGGCATCCTGAAGATGAGCCGGAACAGTCGTCCTGGTACGCTTCACACTGTCCATTGCTGCAAAAATAGCATTCACCGCAGCATTGCTCTTAGGTGCACATGCCATATATGCGGCAGCCTGGGAAAGAATGATCTGGGATTCCGGCATTCCTACCCGCTCAACTGCCTGGGCTGCTGCTGTTGCCACTACCAGAGCCTGGGGATCTGCATTTCCAATATCTTCAGAAGCAAGGATCATCATACGTCTTGCAATAAATTTCACATCTTCACCTGCATACAGCATCTTCGCCAAGTAATAAACTGCAGCATCCGGATCGGAGCCGCGCATACTCTTGATAAAGGCAGAAATAATATCATAATGGTTATCTACATCCTTATCATAGCGCACCACACGCTTCTGGATACACTCAGAAGCCACATCCAGAGTAATATGGATCTTGCCGTCTGAAGCTCTTGGCGTAGTAAGAATGCCAAGCTCTATGGCATTCAGAGCGCTTCTGGCATCTCCTCCTGCCATATCTGCCAGAAACTCCAGGGCATCTTCATCCAGAACCGCATTATAGCTTCCCATGCCCTTTTCCTTATCGTTCACTGCCCGCAGGAGCAGTTCTTTAATCTCCGGGATCTCCAGCGCCTTCAACTCAAATACAATAGAACGTGAAAGGAGAGCACCGTTTACCTCAAAATAGGGATTCTCTGTAGTGGCTCCAATAAGGATGATGGTTCCGTCCTCCACAAAAGGCAAAAGATAATCCTGCTGTCCTTTATTAAAGCGATGAATCTCGTCAATAAATAAAATTGTCTTTCGCCCATACATTCCAAGGGCATTCTGAGCCTGTTTTACCACTTCTTCCATATCTTTCTTGCCAGCTACGGTGGCATTGATCTGGGTAAAATCTGCGCTTGTAGTATTGGCAATGACCTTAGCCAGGGTGGTCTTTCCAGTTCCTGGAGGACCGTAAAAAATAACGGAAGTCAGCTTATCTGCCTTGATGGCTCTGTAAAGTAATTTATCTTTTCCCACAATGTGCTGCTGTCCCACTACTTCCTCCAGTTTCGTTGGGCGAAGACGGGAGGCAAGTGGGGATTCATTCTCCATTGTCCTGGATTTCGCATATTCAAATAAATCCATGTATTTCTCTCCAATTCAAAAGTAATTTTCCGTACATTTGTTCTAATTATAATCTATATTTCTCATTTAGGCAAGTTTATAAAGCTATTTTTTAACTGTTCGCGGAACGTTAGAGTTACTGTTCACTGGTAACGTTCCGCGAAGTGTTTTTTATGAACAAAGTTCACAGAAAGTCCGAGAATTGAGGCGCGAAATCATGCGAATGCATGATTTCTGTGCATCGCGGAGCGCGTTACTGGTCACGGAGTGAACCGTAACAACGTTACCAGTGGATATCTTTTACGGTAATATTAATTCCTCTACAGTCACAAATTCATATTCTTCTGCCATCAGAAGATCCACAATCTGAAGCGCTGCATCTACTGAACTTTGGTAAGCATCATGCATCAGGATCACTGCCCCGTCTGCCACTTCCGATTGCACAATTTTCATAATCGAATCCACATTTTTACTCTTCCAGTCCAAAGTATCCACATCCCAGAGTACAGGAAACATCTCCACATAAAAATCCAGATTTTTTCGCCACTCCCCATAGGGCGGTCTTAACCATGCCGGGTACACACCTGTGATTTCAAAGATTTTCTGGTTGGTTGTCTCAATTTCTTCTTTTGCTACCTCCTTTGAAATCTTATCCAGCTGTACATGATTGTATGTATGATTCCCGATCAGATGACCTTCCTCCTGTATTTGCTTCACCAAGGCCTCTTTTCCCTCAATATTCTTCCCCATGAGAAAAAAAGTAGCATGAACCCCTCTCTCCTTCAGCCCTTTCAGAAGCAACGGCGTATATTGGCTGTTGGGACCATCATCAAAAGTCAGAGCTACTTTTTTCTTTTCCGTCACATTCTCTTCCAGCTTCTTTTCCAACCTGCTATTTCCAGCCCCGATCACCTTGTCACTGACAGCTTTCTCCTCTCTTTTTCCGTAACCATTCTGTGCACCTTCCTGTTTCCTTCCGACACAGGTATATTCATGCACTGCTTTTGTATTCTCCCGGATCCTCACAATTTCCAGCCTTGCCAGCAGCACCGCCAACACGATAAATTCTACCCACATCACCAGATGTCTTTTTTCTTTCATATCCCGCCGCCTGACATCTGTCCTTCCTGATAATATATGTTTATGAAATGTAAAAAAGAATCCTGCTTGCAGGATTCTCCGCCTGCGGCTGGTC
>OCPR01000303.1_pt1 | contig 68868 bp, 50 predicted proteins | sample 1538611 | NCBI WGS metagenome assembly OCPR01 (sample SAMN04571711, study PRJEB22368) | human gut metagenome | biome: human gut; material: stool | host: Homo sapiens | place: Luxembourg | collected 2012-09-28
AAAAGCCATATCATAAACAATGACCTGTTTTCTGTTATAGGAAACGTTTTCGAAAACATCATATGCAGTGTGCTTCCGAAAAATTGAAACTCCTCATTTTGAGAGTTCGTAAACGGATTGCCCGCCGTGATATAATTAATCAGAAAATACATAACTACACCGCCAAGCATTATGAGTGACGGCAAAAAAGATATTATTTCACGTCCTATTTCTTTAAATCTTTTTTCTTTTATCATTTCAAAAATCTTACTTGTACCAAGCCATTCAACCACTGCCAGAACAATCATCAAAATGCTAAACGAACGCATAAGAGCAGCAACAATGCCCAAAATTCCGACTGCGAGCCAATTATGCTTACGTATCGCATAAAATATTGCAACGGTTGTCAAGAAAAATCGACTTTCCGGTGCCACCGCACCAAAGACAAAATTAATAGGTGATAAAGATAACAGGATAATGCTCAACATTGCAGTTTTTCTGCTATAATCCATAAGCAGAAGTTTATACAATATCACACACCCGATACCGTAGTACAAATACGATACAATCAACTCGCTTAAAACGTAATTCAAACAAACAACATTAAAAATTCTGACTATCCAATAGTGCAAAGAAAGAAACATTAGCCACTTAGATTTACCGTCCATCATTGTCCATGCATATCCGTTTTCGGTCATATCGATATAATGCGGACCGTCCCACAAGTTCCAATTATTCAAAAATTCAAACAACGGAGTAATTTTAGTATGTTGAAGCAATCCATATACAAGCCATGAAAACAACAGTACGGCAATTCTAAATAAAAATGCTATACCGAATATTTTTATACATTGCTTAATTCCTATATTTGTTTCTCTTTCATCAGAAATACTGTATGTACAGACTTTTTTACAAAAACCGTTCTGCAACGATACTCCGCTTTCATTTATCAATCGCAAAGCAAATACTCCCACTGCTGCAAAATACAATGTACTGACAATTATACTGTATATCATACTTTCAACCCCTTTTTATTATATTTTAACAAATTCTCCCTTCATCGTCAAGTATACCTCTGTTTTTTGCACAAAAATACCCATTTGCATTAAGCAAATGGGTATCAGTTCGGATTTTTCACGTTTCAAACAATCATTCAAGTTCAAATGCACCTGTGTAAAGTTGATAATACTTACCTTTTTGTGAAATAAGCTGTTCGTGATTACCGCGTTCGATAATTCTTCCGAGTTCAAGCACCATAATTACATCTGAATTTCTTACCGTTGAAAGTCTGTGTGCGATAACAAATACTGTACGTCCCGTCATAAGTGCGTCCATACCTCTTTGAACTATCGCCTCTGTTCTTGTATCAATACTTGAAGTTGCCTCGTCAAGTATCATTACAGGCGGATCTGCAACCGCCGCTCTTGCGATTGACAAAAGCTGTCTTTGACCTTGCGACAAGCTGCCGCCGTCACCCGAAATAACTGTATCGTATCCGTCAGGCAACATATTTATAAACTCATCCGCATTCGCAAGTCTTGCCGCCGCATAAACTTCTTCGTCCGTTGCGTCAAGATTACCGTATCGGATATTTTCCTTAATTGTACCCGTAAACAAGTTTGTATCCTGTAAAACGATACCGAGCGAACGTCTTAAATCTTTCTTTTTGATACAGTTAATATTAATTCCGTCATAAGTTATCGTACCGTCGGCAATATCATAGAAACGATTTATAAGGTTGGTAATAGTAGTCTTACCCGCACCTGTCGCACCGACAAACGCAACCTTTTCGCCGTGGTCGGCATACAATGTTATATCATGCAGTACGATTTTTTCGGGATTATATCCGAAATCAACATCAAAGAATTTAACTTCACCCGTAAGACGTGTGTATTTAACACTGCCGTCCTTTTGAACTTCTTTCCAAGCCCACATATATGTCTTTTCTTCCGTTTCAACTATATTGTCGTTTCTGTCGTACTTAACATTGACAAGTGTAACATCGCCGTTGTCCTGTTCTACTTCTTCATCCATAAGATTGAATATTCTTTCCGCTCCGGCAAGTGCCATAACGATTGAGTTAAGCTGTTGCGATATTTGGTTTATCGGCATTGTAAATGATTTTGAAAGTTGCAGAAATGACGCTATAACGCCAAGTGTAAGTCCCGCAACTCCGTTTAGTGCAAGTGCACCGCCGATAATAGCTATAAGCACATACTGCAGGTTACCCAAATTAGCCATAATCGGCATTAGGATATTTGCGTATTTATTAGCCTCGGTTGCGTTTTCACAAAGCTCTTCGTTAATCTTATCAAAATCTTCTTTTGAATGTTCTTCGTGACAGAACACCTTAACGACCTTCTGACCGTTAATCATTTCTTCGATATAACCGTTTACCTTACCGATGGACTGCTGTTGTTTTACAAAAAATCTTCCGCTCGCTCCTGCAATTTTCTTTATTACAAACATCATACAGGTCGCAAACACCAACACAAATATTGCAAGATAAACATTCGATATAAACATCGCAACGACTACCGATATAATTGTAACCGCCGACGAAAACATCTGCGGAATACTCTGTGCCATCATCTGTCTTAGAGTATCTGTATCGTTTGTGTAGTAACTCATTATATCGCCGTGAGTATGTGTATCGAAATACTTAATCGGCAATTTCTGCATATGAGTAAACATATCGTCACGAATTTTCTTTAACACACCTTGTGCGATTGATACCATTGTTCTGTTATAAAACAATGTAGCAAGTATTCCCACTAAATACACAATACCCATTACGCAGATTGCTTTAAGCAAGCCCGTGAATACAGGGTTTGTACTGCCCAAAAGCGGTGTTATATAGTCATCGATAAGCGTACCGATAAACATTGAGCCGGCAACGTTTGCAACGGCACTCAGCAATATACATATCAATACAAAGATAAATCTGAATTTGTATTCCTTCATATATGAAAGAATACGTTTGATTGTCTTACCGGTATTTTGTGCACCGTGTTTATTCATCGTCACCGCCTCCTTTCACCTGTGAATTATATACTTCCCTATATATTTCGTTGTTCTTCAAAAGTTCTTCATGAGTACCTATTCCGTTTATTTCACCGTTATCCATAACAATTATCTTATCTGCGTCTTCGACAGATGAAATTCTCTGTGCAATAATAATCTTTGTCGTGTTCGGTATTTCTTCACGGAACGCACGTCTGATACTTGCATCTGTCTTTGTATCAACCGCACTTGTACTGTCGTCCAAAATAAGGATTTTCGGTTTCTTTAACAAAGCTCTTGCGATACAAAGTCTTTGTTTCTGACCGCCCGATACATTTGAACCGCCCTGTTCGATATAAGTATCATACTTATCAGGGAATGTCTGAATAAATTCATCGGCTTGTGCAAGCTTACATACTCTTTCGATTTCTTCATCTGTTGCGTGGTCATTACCCCAACGCAAGTTTTCTTTGATTGTTCCGGAGAACAACACATTTTTCTGAAGTACCATTGCAACCTCGTCACGCAATGACTCAATATCGTATTCCTTTACGTTTCTGTCACCGACAATCACTTCACCGTCGGTTGTATCGTAAAGTCTTGGGATAAGCTGTACAAGGCTTGACTTTGAACTTCCCGTACCGCCTATAATTCCGACAGTTTCACCCGATTTAATATCAAGATTTATATTCTTAAGGCAGAGTTTTCTCTTTTTCTTTGAATATCCGAAGTTTACATTTCTGAATGAAATATCGCCGTTTTTAATTTCATATACAGGATTTTCAGGATTTGTAAGATCGCTCTTTTCGTCAAGTATTTCGACGATTCTTTCAGATGACGCTCTTGCCATTGTAATCATTACGAACACCATTGAAAGCATCATAAGGTTCATAAGAATTTGCATTGTATATGCAATAAGGCTTGTAAGCTCACCTGTTGTCATAGTTGACGCAACGATAAGCTTTGCACCGAACCACGATATGAAAAGCATACAGCCGTATGCCGCGAACTGCATAAGCGGTGCGTTAAATGCCAAAAGTTTTTCGGCTTTTACAAAGTCATCGTATATATCTTCAGAAACGTTTTTAAATTTCTTTTCTTCGAAATCTTCTCTTACAAATGATTTAACAACTCTTATACCTCTCAAATTTTCCTGTACAACGTTGTTAAGTTTATCGTATATCTTGAATACTCGTTCAAATATCGGGTGTGCGTGAGTCATTATAAAATACAATCCGCCGCCCAAAACAGGAATTGCAAGCAAGAATACAAGTGAAAGTTTATGATTTATACCAAACGCCATAATAAGCGAGAATATAATCATTATCGGACCTCTTACCGCAATTCTGACTATCATCTGATAAGCATTTTGTACGTTCGTTATATCAGTTGTAAGTCTTGTTACGATACTTGATGCAGAGAATTTATCAATATTTGAAAATGAGAAGTTCTGTACATTATAGAACATATCCTTTCTCAAATTCTTCGCAAAACCTGCCGATGCACTCGCCGCAAATTTACCCGACAATGCACCGAAAACCAATGAAATTACACATGAAATTGCAAGGGCGATACCTATTTTCAATATGTAATTCATATTTCCAGCGTCAATACCCTTGTCAATAAGCATAGCCATAAGAAGCGGTATTACAACTTCCATAATAACTTCAAGAGTAACAAAAATCGGTGCAAGAATCGAATCACGTTTATACTCTCTTACACTTTTTAATAATGTCTTTATCATCTAATTCCTCCTTTAAAAATGTAGTACGCTACATATTAAGGTAAAAATATACCCTATTTTTCACACTTATCATTGTCTTGGTACATATGTTCGTAAACCTTTGTTAAAAGTTTTTTGAGTTCTTTTTCCTCCTCATCATTTAATGCACCTGTTATCAACGAATCCATATACTTTCTGTGTTCTTTCATTTCACTGCCAAGCTCAAAAGCCTTGTCAAACAAAATAACCTGTCTGCATCTATGGTCCTCCGGATTTACCTCAACACGCACAAAATTATTCTTCTCCATACGCTTTAAAAGTCCGATAATCGTGGAATGTCTTAACCCAAATTCCTGTTCAATCTCCTTTTGCATTACAACATTCTTGCCCTTTTCAAGCATATAAAAAAGTATATTTGCCTGCGAACAGGTTATATCGTATTTCTTCAGATGTGCATTTGCCGCCATAGACATAATCTCATCTATCCTCTTAAAATAAAAGCCTATACCTTTCTTTTTCACAAATACACCTCCTCGCAAAAAAATGTAGCGTACTATACTTTTTGTGTAGTACGCTACATATTATACACATTATTAATATTAATGTCAATAAACCTTTTTCAAAGTTCATATTTTGTTCATTAATTGTTCACGTTATTCGGAAACGTAACATAAATAGTTGTACCTTTGCCGACTTTGCTCTTTACGCGTATAGTCGCATTATGGCAGGCACAAACGTGCTTTACTATTGAAAGTCCCAAGCCTGTACCGCCGACTTTTTTTGAGTGGCTTTTATCAACGCGATAAAAACGTTCAAATATTCTTTCCGTATCTTCGGGCGGTATTCCTATACCCGTATCCTTTACGGACAGTTCCACGCCCTTTGCCGACTCGCCGACAAATACGGTTATTTTTCCGTTATCCTTATTATACTTTATCGCATTGTCAAGCAAGTTATATACAAGCTCACTCACCAATGTCACGTTACCTTTTATGAATGTCGGTATCTTCGTATAATAAATCTGAATACCTCGTTCTTTTGCGGCTTTTTCAAGAACACATATCGCCTCTTCCGTAACCAGCGAAAGGTCGATATTTTCCGGATTTTCAACACTTCCCTGTTCGTCAATATTTGATAGATTTATTATATCATCTATAAGAGTAAGAAGTCGGTCGGACTCTTTTTCTATCTTTCTGCCAAACTCCTTGATGTCCTCCGCCTTTGCCATACCGTTGCTTATCATTTGTGCATATCCCGAAATGGTTGTAAGCGGTGTTTTAAGCTCGTGCGAAACGTTTGCGGTAAATTCACGTCTGATTTTTTCCGTCTTTTCTTTTTCCGCATTTTGATTTGCTATTCTTGCAAAAAACGGTTTCAACTCGTCATATATCTCTGCCTTGCCTATATTATTTATATCCACTTCATTAATCGGATCTAAAATATATTTCGTCAAATGCTTTGCACTCACAAACGAAACAGCAATAACGCATATTAAAATAATAATAACTATCGGCATTATGGTCAAAACCATATACATTATTACTTTTGTCGGCTGTGACATTCTTAATATACTGCCGTTATTCAATTTTACGGCATAATAATATATTTTTTCACCAATCGTTTCGGAATTACGGCTACTGCTCCCGTTTCCGTATGTAACGGCTTGTTTAACTTCCGGTCGTTCAAAATGGTTTTCCATTGTAGTTGTATCCGCCTCGTTATCATAAATAACCGTACCGTCTGATTTGATAAGCGTCACTCGAATATCGGATACATTATCATACATTTTGGTTAATATATTAATTTCACTGTTTTCGTCATAACCGTCTAAGCATTGTGCCAATATATTTGTTCTTGATTTTAAATCTGATTTTTCCTTTATCGAATACTGTGTACAATATGCCACCAAAATAAGCAGCATACTTACTATAACTGATGATATTGTAAGAATTTTCAGCGTGCCGTTTATAGCTTTTCTCATATCTTATATCCTACATTTCTTATAGTTTCGATACACTTACCCTTTTCGCCGAGTTTATGTCTTAAACTTCCTATATGAACATCCAGCGTTCTGCTTTCGCCCTCAAAGTGATAACCCCATATCTTTTCAAGCAAAACCTCTCTCGGCACAACTGTGCCTTTGTTTTTCAGAAGATATTTAAGAAGTTCAAATTCTTTAAACGTTATCGCAATATCCTTTCCGTCAACCTTTACATTCCTGCTTTGGTTGTCCAAAATGATACCCTTGTATTCGATTATATCAGAACTGGCTTGCGGACCGCTCCTGCGAAGGACTGCTTTAATTCTTGAAATAAGTTCCATAACGCCGAAAGGCTTTGTTACATAGTCGTCCGCTCCGTATTCAAAGCCTTTGACTTTGTCACTTTCAGTACCTTTGGCTGTTATCATAATAACAGGAACATTTTTAGTAGTATCGTTGTTTCGTATGTCTTTCAGTATAGCAATTCCGTCTTTATCCGGCAGCATTATATCCAAAAGCACCATTGACGGCAAACGCTCGCCAAGTCGTTTTTCAAAATCTGAGGCACTTTCAAAGCCCTCTGCCTCAAACCCTGCTGATTTCACTGCATACGTTATTAAATCTCTTATTCCCTCATCATCTTCGACGCAATAAATCAAATCCATAAAACAATCCCCCATTTATACATTATTCAACTTCTGACGATACTGAAAACGGCAATATATACTTTTTACCGAATTCAACGCACAATTCTTTATATTCAGGATTGTTTCGTCTGTTACTCATAACGTGATGCACATCATAATTTTCGTCATTGAGTTCAATAATAGCTGCAGCAACGTTTGCACAGTGATCAGATATTTTTTCAAGTGCGGTAATGTAATCGGTAAATACAAAACCTTGATTTACACTGCATCTGCCCTCTTGCATACGCTTTATATGACGGTTTTTAAGGTCATTTCTAAGTCTGTCGATAACGTCCTCCAAAGGCTCAACTTTATTAGCAAGTTTAACATCGTCCTTTGAAAATGCACTGATTGTAAGGTCGATAATTTCACCGACGGCATTAACCATTATAGTGATTTCCTGTCTTGCCTTGTCGGAGAAATGAACGTCTTTATCACGTTTTTCTCTCGCTGTAAATACCAAATCGGCGGTATAGTCCGTCATTTTCTCAAAATCTGATATTGCGTGAAGAAGTATTGAAACTTTCTGCGAATCCGACTCATTCAAGCTCTTTGCCGAAAGCTTTACAAGATATGCACCGAGTGCGTCCTCATATTCATCGGCAAGATTTTCTGTTTCTATAATTTTCCTATCTATCGACTCTGAATACTTTGCAACACATTCCTGTGCCATGGTAAAGCTCTCTTTTACCATATATGCCATATTTGTAGCAAGCGTCATACATTGTTCAACAGCGAATGACGGAGTTTGTAAAAATCTTTCGTCAAGCAAACCGAATGTGCTTTCTTCCGCACCCTCTTTAATTGTCATTCTTGCCAGTTTTTCAAGTAACTTGTTAAACGGCAACAATACAGCCGTTGCAACAACATTGAATATCGTATGAACTATTGCGATATTAAACGGTGTAACAGAATCGCTTACAAATGCAAAATTGAAGATTGCATTTGCCGCATAGAATAATACAAGGAATAAAACCGTACCTATAATATTGAAATACAAATGCACCATTGCGGCACGTTTTGCGTTTTTGCTTGCACCGATACATGATATAAGTGCAGTCACACAAGTACCTATATTTTGTCCCATAATTATAGGAATTGCCGCACCGAACGTTATTTTACCCGTAGAAGAAAGTGCCTGAAGTATACCGACAGATGCAGATGACGATTGTATAACAGCCGTTAAAACAGCACCTGCAAGCACACCTAAAATAGGATTTTGGAACATTGTAAGTATGTTTGTAAATGCCTCAACATCTTTTAAAGGCTCAACAGCCGCCGACATTGTTTCCATACCGAACATAAGTACCGCAAAACCAAGAAGTATGTTACCGATATTCTTCTTAGAGTCGCTCTTTGCAGCCATTGTAAATACAATACCGATAAGTGCTAAAACCGGAGTGAAGTTAGCCGGCTTACAGAGTTGAATCCAAAAGCTGTCCCCCTGTATACCGGAAAGGCTCAATATCCATGATGTAACAGTCGTACCGATATTTGCACCCATTATAATACCGATAGCCTGTCCGAGTTTCATAATGCCTGAGTTTACAAAACCTACAACCATAACCGTAGTAGCTGAAGATGACTGTATAACCGCCGTAACTGCAGCACCCAAAACAACACCTTTTATAGGATTTGACGTAAGTTTTTCAAGTATCTGTTCAAACTTACCGCCGCCAAGCTTTTCAAGACCGCTGCCCATTACGTTCATTCCGTAAAGGAACATCGCCAGTCCTCCGAACAATGAAAATAAGCCAAAAATGTTCATAATTTTATCCCCTTATTTATATATTTTATAAAATCCTCTAAGCTAATTATATATAATCTATGTAAAATTGTATTCAAGCCTATCTTAAATTTATGTAAAATCTTTTAAAACTCGCCAGCTTTCGATTAATTTTTCAAGCGAAAACATTGCGTTTGCAGGGCTTGTAGACGGCAGTTTTACCGCATTTAAGTCAGAATTGTATTTTACAAACAATTTATACGCGGTATTTCCGTTTGTAAAGATTTTTTTAATTTCAGCCGTTTGTAAAATCCGTCTTAAATCATTCGGCGTAACATTTTTTATAGAGCTGTCGGACGAACCTTCTATGTCACAGCTTGCAATAACATCCCAAACCGCAATATTATGTTTTATCAAAAATGCTTTTTTCTCCTCTGTCGTGCCCGGACAGACGTCATTCATAACATTCGCAAGCACCTTCCAAAACCTGTTCTGCGGATGACCGTAGAAAAAGTTTGCTTCACGTGATTTTACAGACGGGAAACTGCCGAGTATAAGTATTTTTGAATTTTTATCGTATATGGGTTCTATTGTATGAAATTCCATTTCTATCACCTCTTAAATAATACTGTATAAACCTTAAATACACCTTAATTTTATAAAAATATCAGTGGAAATCAAATTTTGTATTGACTATTATATTTTTATATTATATCATAAAAATATTCATAAATAAAGAAAGGATTATAGATTATGAAAACAGCAAACGCACCATTGTTTAAAGACCCTATTCATAACGGAGCCGCTGACCCTGTCGTTATATATAATGAAGAAACAGGCACTCATTATATGCTTTACACCGCAAGACGTGCAGACGTTGAAGAAGAAGGCGTAATGTGGGTACACGGTACTGATATAGGAATTGCGGAAAGTAAAGACAACGGTAATTCATGGGAATATATAGGTATATGCAAAGGCCTTGAATACGGCGAAGGCAAAAATACATATTGGGCACCGGAGGTTATACGTTTCGGCGAGCTTTATCATATGTATGTAAGCTATGTTCCGGGAATTCCTGCCGACTGGAATCACCCGCGTTACATTCTTCACTACACCTCAAAAAATTTAATTGATTGGAATTTTGAAAGCAAGCTTAACCTTTCATCAGAAAAGATTATTGACGCTTGTGTATTCAGGCTACCAGACGGTATTTTCAGAATGTGGTACAAGGACGAGCGGAACGGCTCTCATACATATTTTGCCGACAGCAAGGACTTATATAATTGGGAAGTTAAAGACTGTGCCGCCGATGATGTTCCGCACGAGGGCGCTAATGTATTTGAATTTGGCGGTAAGTATTGGCTTATAACCGACTGTTGGAGCGGTTTGGACGTCTATTATTCGGACGACCTTACGACTTGGACAAAGCAAAGCAGTCGTATTCTTGACATAGGCGGTACAAGAGAAGATGACGGAGTTATCGCAAATCACGCCGATGTATATGTAACGGACAACAACGCATATATTTTCTACTTCACTCACCCTGACAGACAAAAAAATATGCTTGAAAACAATATCGGAAACGAACGCAGAACGTCAATTCAAGTTGCCGAACTTGAAGTTAAAGACGGTGTTTTGGTATGTGACAGAAATAAGGATATATCGGTTAAACTTAAATAATATAAAAAGGTTAGACGAAATTCCGTCTAACCTTTTGTATTACTTTGATGTAGTTATGCTTATACTGTTTCCGTCACTTGTCATTACAATATCGCCGCTTTCATCGGTGCGATACACTTCCACACCCGCGTCACTTAGTTTACTTAAAGTTTCTTCATTAGGGTGACCGTATGAATTGCCTTTTTCTACGCTTATCACGGCATACTGTGGCATAACTTCACGCAAAAACGGATATGACGTTGACGTTCTCGAACCGTGATGACCGACTTTAAGCACCGTTGATTTCAAATCCGCACCGCTGTTTAATATTTCTTCTTCCTCGTCGCTTTCGGTGTCACCCGTAAATAAGAATGATGTGTTTCCGTATGTGATTTTTAATACTATTGACGTACTGTTTAAATCCTTGCCGTTTTCGTCAACAGGTCCTAAAAATTCAACCGTACTGCTGCCAAGCTGAATTTCGTCACCGACATTCGGGTGCTTGATTTCAACATTTTGTTCTTCCGCTTTTTTCTTGAAATTTTTATACGCTTTTGTATTCGCCTCTGTTTTCGGTGCATATATGTTGTCCGCTTTTGTTACCGACAACGCGCCCGACAAACCGCCGACGTGGTCCTCGTGAGCATGAGAGCACACAACATAATTAAGCTCCGTAATATCTTCTTTCTTTAAATATGCCGCTACCACATTACTGTCCGCAACATTTCCGCCGTCTATCATCATCGTTTCGCCGTCACATTCTATAAGCGCCGAATCGGCTTGTCCTACATCTATAAAATGCACCTCAAAATTTGAATTTTCAGGTATATCCGACGGGTTTACATTGCTTCCCGATATTCCGAATGACATAATAAATGCCATTAACATATTTAAAATCTTACTCATCTTCTGCTCTCCCTTCATATATAAAATTATTATAACTTATAATTGACTTAATCTGCAAGTATTTTGTTGATTATTTTGATATTTAATGTTAAAATATCTGTATAGTATAAATTTGAAAGGATATTGTATATGTTAAATGCTGTGTTTTTTCCGTTTTCGGAAATGTATATAAACCACGTTAAATCATCGGAAAAATTTGATATGAAGATACAGCACTACCATGACGCATATGAAATATATTTGCAGGCGGACGGTGAGAGATACTTGTTCCTTGACGATATTTGTTACACGTTAAAGCAAGGCGATTTGGTAATTTTAAAGCCGTTTGACATTCACTATATGGAAAGCCGCGACATTGATTTTTACGAAAGATATGTTTTGAATTTCAGCAGTGATATGCTGAGCGGAATTTTGACAAAAACAGAAACTGATATTCTTTTCGATAACATCAAGTCGTGCGTATTCCATCTTAATGATGAGCAATTTACTCTTATTCTCGATTACTTCAAAAAAATTGACGCATTTTCAAACAGAATAGGTTTGCTTTCCGAAAAACTTGCGTTAAGCAGTGTTTTTCAGCTTGTTTCTGTAATTAAAGACCTTTCAAAAAATGCCGAAATTATCACAAGTCAAAATACTCCGCCCGAAATAGTTACGGCGATAGATTACATAAACAACCACTATAAAGAGGACATAAACCTTGACATTATAACCGACGTCGTGCATATCAGCAAATATCATTTTTCACGACTTTTCCACAAAGCAACGGGTGCAACGTTTCTGCAATATTTATACAATGTGCGTCTTGTAAATGTCCATTCCCTGCTTGCCGAAACAAATTTAAACTTAAACGAAATTGCTATTCGTACAGGCTTTTCGTCAAGTGCGCATTTATCAAGAATTTTCAAGCAAGTGTACAATGTTTCACCGCAAAAATTCAGACGTATGTTAAAAGAGAAATCAAAAAAGCAGTGATTAACACTGCTTTTTATTATTGCTGAAGTTGTTTTTTGAATATTGTTCTGAAAATTAATCTTGCAAGCGGTCCTGCAAAAAATATTTGCCAGCACAATGCCATTGGGAAATTCATAGCTGTTGTTTGCAACCATACCGCAACAATTTCTTTACCCGGATTTTTAAACAACAATGTTGCAATCATACTCATTGTCGGACACATAATACATACAATCATTGACGAAATCGCAAGCGTGATAAAGAACGGATTGTCCACTCCCGGTCTTATAAATCTGAATGCAAGCTTTGTCGCAAGTTTTTCGACTGCGAAAAACTCCAGTATGAATGCGGCAGGCCACATTATAACCATTTCGTGAAATGCAAGCAAGAACACCTCATTGCTCATCTGTCCCTTGTTCAGGCTGATATTATAGCATATCATTGCGTACACCATAATAAAAGCCATAATCAGTGTGAAAATAATGTTTTGAAATTTTGTCTTTGGCATAAATTTTTACCCTCTTTTCTTAAATTTACGCAAAAAAACAACACATCCGTGTTGTTCGTTATCATCGTTAAGCACAATGTGTCGTTTCCAATTATATACCAAAGCATTATTAAATTGCGAGGATTATTTTAACATAACCAGTCTGTGTTGTCAATACCTTTCTCTAAAAATAATCAAAAATCACATCGCAAGATGTGATTCTTGGAGCTGTCGACAGACTTAATTACTTACCCATTCTCCGACTGATTCGTTTGTTACAACATTTACGTTTCCGGAGAAATCAGACGTATAAAGCTTACCGCTTTTTTTATCCACAAAGTAAATTTTATCATTTTCAACATCGAATTTTTTTACTGCTTTATCATAAATACACGTCAAGTCGCTTGCGTCAAGACTGCCTATATAAAGTCCGTTATATGAAGTTATAAGTCTGCCGTCCGCAGTCTTCACATCGTCTGCATAACAAACATAATTATTGTCACTGCCGTCAAGATTTACGCGGTAAACCTCCTCACGGAAAGGGTTTTTATAATAAATCGTATCTCCCCACTGTGCAATAAGTTCAATATTTATCCATGACGCGTCGCCCTTTACGACCAAATGTTGATCTGTTCCGTCTATGTTCATACAATAAATATCTTTTCCGTTATCTTGATTTACAAACAGAATTTTATCTGTCGGCGTTTGCTTTTTACAAATAAGCGAATTAATTTGATTTAAGGTCTTAACTTCACTTCCGTCACGGCTAATTCTCATCAAATTACCGTACCAAACACCGTTTTCGACAAACAGATAATCTCCGTAATAAAAACAGTTAAACGGATACAGCTTAACATCATTGTCACCCATGCTTAATTTTACAAGTGACGTTCCGTCAAGAGTAATTCCGTACATTATATTGTCATTATCCAAGTTGAAATATATGTAATCCTTGTACTTTTTAGGGTATCTGACCGAATTGTCCGTAAGTCGTTCAACGTCACCGCTGTCAATATTCATACGATAAAGAACGCCGCTCTTTTTTCCGCCGTCCGATTCCTGATAATATATCCACCCATCATCAACGGCAATTTTATTGACCGTTTTATTGATAAGTTCCTCTTCACCCGATATGTCATTTGCTCGGTAAAGGTGTCTGTCATTTTTAGACAAATAGTAAACATTATTGTCATACATTTCAAGTTCACAGACGCTGTTGTCAGATAATTTCTGTCTGTTTGCACTGTTTTTGTCTACTGAATATAGCTTTTGATAGTCAGAATCGGACGCATAGTATACCGTACCACTTTCGTTTATACGGCTGTCTATAACAACTCTGTTGTTTTCACCGTCCCAACCGACAGTTGCGCCTAAAGTTTCGGAGACCGCTCTTACCGGAACATATGTTCTGTCATCAATTATTTTAGCAGGTACGTCAAGCTGAATTTGGTCAACCCAAATTGCCGAACCGTCTGAATTATATACTCCCGTACTCATAATTTGATTATCAACAGGCACGCATATAAATTCGCCGTTTCTTTCAGCCCAAACCGTTCTGCCGTTATTGTCCCACGACACATTTGCACCAAAGGCCTCAAATATCGCTCTCATCGGTACAAGCACACGTTCGTCAATATTCTTCGGATTAACGTCACATTCCAATTTTTCGCCGTCAATATATACTTCTATAACGTCATTAGCAAAAGCATTTACGCACGGCAACATAATTATTCCGCTTATCAAAAGTGCAATCAGTTTTTTCAAGATAATCGCTCCTTTATTACAGCATAAATATCATCATTTATATCTTCGACACTTCTTATTTTTCCGTTTTCAACACATGAAATATGTTTCCAGCCGAAACGTTTTGATACGTATACTGCATTATCATAGCTTTTTTGAAGATAAGATATATCACTCTCGTGTATATCCTTTTTATCTCCGCCGTTTGACTTGTTAGCCCTGTCTTTCATTAATTCTATGCCGTACTTTGGCGGCATATCAAGAAATATCGTAACGTTCGGACGCGGAAGTCCGTAAACATTGTATTCAAGGTCGTCAAGCCACGTTAAAAACTTGTCTTTTTCTTCTTGATTTTCGATTTTGCTTGCTTGATGTATAAGATTTGATGACACATATCTGTCCGCTAAAATCAATGTGCCGTTTTCGTAATCCTTTCCCCAATCGGTTTTATACGTTGCAAATCTGTCAGCCGCAAAAAACGTTGATGTGGCATACGCATTCACATCTGAAGGCTTGTCCCCGAATTCACCGTTTAGGTACATCTTTACAAGTGTTGACGACGGGTTGTCATACGCCGGAAAAGACACCGACTTTATTTTTAATTCGTCATTTTCAAGACGTTTTTTTAAAAGTTCCGTCTGTGTTTGCTTTCCGCTTGCGTCAACGCCGTCAATCGCTATAAGTATCCCCATAATTTCTCCTAAAATCAGTCTTGTTTGTATTTTTTACCTTTCGCAATTACCGTTGCCGCAAATTTAGGCAATTCCATCATTCTTCCTATACGCCAAGGTTCTTTGCAAAGTCTGTAAAACCATTCCATACCTGTTTTACAGAATATTTCAGGTGCGCGTTCAACTTTTCCGGCAAATACGTCAAGACTTCCGCCAATGCCCATCGCAACGCGTACTTTAAGTGCATCTCTGTTTCTTTCAATCCACTGTTCCTGCTTAGGCGCGCCTAAGCATACAAAAACAATATCCGCACCGGAATTGTTGATTTCCTCAACAATTTCAGCTTCTTCTTCAGGCTTGAAATATCCGTTTCTTGTACCGACAATATTAAGGTCGGTGTATTCTTCCAAAAGCTTTTTCTTTGCCTCTTCCGCAACACCCGGCTTACCTCCGAAAAGGAACAGCTTGTGGTCTGTGTAGTTCATTTTTTGCAAAACCTGTCTTGCAATGTCATATCCTGCCGCACGTTCGCTTATAGGCTTTTTCAAAATCTTTGACGCATGCACAACGCCTATGCCGTCGGCAGTAAGCAAGTCAGCATTATTAAGAAGTTTACAAAATTTTTCGTCTTTGTATGCAAGCATAATTATTTCCGAATTAGGCGTGTATACCGCATGAAACTTATCTTCGTCCAAAAAACGCATAATGCAGTCAGTAGCCTGTGAAATGTTCACCATGTCAACGTGAACACCAAGTATGTTTACTTTATCCATGTTCTTCTCCTTGCTTTGAATATATTTTTTTGCCACCACTCCGTCACTTCGTGACACCTCTCCTCAAGGAGAGGCTTTTCGGCTCCCATTGAGGGGAGCTGTCGGCATTGCCGTCTGTGGGGTGGTTTTTTCGGGCGACCAATGATCGCCCCTACTTACCCCTGTCCGAGAGAAAATCGTTCACAGTGCTGCTTTGCAGCTTGCAGTGCTGTACGTTTGTACCGCCTCAAGCAAAAAGTAGTGCTGTGGGCGATTTAATCCGGACACACTATCTATTATCTATTTTCGTGTATTCCTTACTGTGTACCATCGACTTATACGCCGGTCTGATAATTCTGCCGCAGCCGATAACTTCTTCAAGTCTATGTGCGCACCAGCCGACAATTCTTGAAATAGCGAAAAGCGGTGTATACATTTCGGTAGGTATGCCAAGCATTTTATAAACAAAGCCCGAATACATATCAACGTTCGCACACATAACCTTATGATTATTCTTAACTTCCGCAAATACACCCGGTGTAAGACGTTCAACACTGCAATACAGTTTAAATTCCTTTTCAAATTCAGGGTGATTTGAAACAAGCTGACCTGCTTTTTCTTTAAGCAAAATACATCTTGGGTCACTGTATGTATAAATAGCGTGTCCCATACCGTATATAAGTCCCGAACCGTCAAAAGCCTCTTTACGAAGAATTTTTGCAAGGAATGCCTTAACCTCCTCATCATCTTCCCAGTGCTTAACGTTTGCCTTGATTTCTTCCATCATACCCATAACCTTTGCGTTTGCACCACCGTGCTTAGGACCTTTAAGTGAGCCGATAGCCGCCGCAATAGCAGAATATGTATCAGTATCCGATGAAGAAACAACTCTTGTTGTAAATGCCGAGTTGTTACCGCCGCCGTGTTCAGCGTGTATCATAAGCAATACATCAAGCATTTCCGCTTCTTCACGAGTATATTTATTATCGGGTCTTATCATATAAAGCAGATTCTCAGCTGTTGACAATCTTGGCTGCGGTGTGTGAAGATACAGACTTTTTCCGTCATGATAATGGCTCTTTGCCTGATATCCGTATGCCGCCATTACAGGAAGTCTTGCAATCAATTCTATTGACTGACGCAAGATATTACCCGTTGAAATATCATCCGGATTTGAGTCATACGAATAAGACGCAAGTACGGAACGGGCAATTTTATTCATTATATTCTTACTAGGAGCTTTCAAAATCATATCTTCCGCAAAGCCTTCCGGCAATACACGAAGATTTCCGATAAGTCTTGAAAAATCGTCCAAAGTCTTTTTATCCGGAAGATGTCCGAATAACAGCAGATATGCTACTTCTTCAAAGCCAAATCTCTTCTCTTTTTCACAGTTTTTAACTATATCTGTAAGGTCATAACCACGGTATCTCAAATGACCTTCCATAGGAATTTTTTCACCGTCATCAATGTAGTAACCCAAAACTGCGCCGACAGAAGTAAGTCCTGCCATTACACCTGTACCGTCATCGTTTCTCAAACCTCTTTTAACGCTGTACTGCTTAAAAAGTTCCTTTGAAAACGGCTGATACACATCTGATGCTTCTTCTTGAAATCTCTCTTGTAATCTCTTTTTATCCTCTTCCTTTAACATATCTCCACTTCCCTTCCGCTCCGCTATATCAGAGCTTGAAATTTATATCAGACTTATTTGATTGTCTTCTCCCCTTAAAATTCCTCCGGCTGCCGGAATATTTTTTGGTCTGTAATGCTCAATGTCCTCAACTGTGCATTGTTCTTTGTCTACAACCTTAACAACTTTTGCGTCTTTTTTACGCAACGTTATTACCTGTATCCCCTGTGTACTCTTTGTCGCTTTAAGCGGAATTTTTTCCGTATTAACTAATAACACTCTGTTATTATCCGACATCAGAACAACATCTTTATCTTCATCAAGAAGTCTTATATCACATATCGGCGACTTATTTCCGTATGCACCGATAAGTTTTTTACGGTTTGTCTTAGTTTCATAATTTGAAAGCGCAACTTTCGCCATTTTACCGTTTTCAAACGTAAACAGCATTTCACCCTTATAATCCGTTGTTACAACAGTATACACTATTTTTTCATCTTCTTCAAGTCCAAGTATTCCCGGCAGGTACTCGCCCATAGTGCTTACCTTTGCATCTGCAAGGTCATATGTTTTCATTTTATATGCAACGCACTTATTTGAGAAGAATATAAGTTCGGATTTATTTGTCGATTCCATTGTCTGAACAATTTCATCTGTTTCCTTTAATTTATGCTCCGTTGTGCTTGAACGTAGTGATACGGCTGAAATCTTCTTAATATAATTATCTCTTGTTACGAAAATTGTAAGCGGATAATCGTCTATATTTTCCGTTTCGTTATACTCCGTTATTTCCTCACCGCTGATTAAAGTCGTCTTTCTTTCCTGACCGTATTTCTTTGCGATTTTCTTTAACTGGTCTGCGATAATATTCTTAACCTCGTTATCGTCACCCAAAATACGGTTCAGTTCTTCAAGTTCCTCCATAAGTTTTTCAATCTCTGCGGTTCTGTTTATGATATATTCCTTGTTCAAACTGCGAAGTTTGATTTCCGCAATGTACTCCGCTTGAACTTCGTCAATGTCAAAGCCCTCCATAAGATTAGGAACCACATCGGTATCTTTTTCCGTATGACGAATTATTGCAATCGCTTTGTCAATATCAAGCAAAATCTTTTTAAGACCTGTTAAAAGGTGAAGTTTTTCGCTTTTTTTATCAATATCATATTTAATACCATTTTTAACGCAGTTCATTCTGAACAGTATCCACTGCTGTAAAATTTGCTTAACGCCCAGAACCATAGGTCTTGCATTAATCAAGATATTGAAGTTACAGCTAAAACTGTCCTCAAGCGGTGTCAGTTTATAAAGTTTTGTCATAAGCATATCGGGATCAACGCCGCGTTTTAAATCAAGTGCGATTTGAAAACCGTCAAGACCTGTTTCGTCACGTGCATCTGAAATTTCTTTCAGTTTGTTCGCTTTTACAAGCTCCATAATCTTGCCGATTATCGCTTCAACTGTCGTTGTATAAGGAATTTCGTTGATTTCGATACAGTTATTTGCCTTGTCGTAAGTATATTTTGCACGAAGTTTAAAACTTCCGCGGCCTGTTTCGTAAATCTTACGCATTTCGCTTTCAGAGTAAATAAGGTCCGCTCCCATTGAAAAGTCAGGTGCAGGCATATATTTAATCACGTCCGCATTTTCGTTTTTCATACAAGCAATAGTTGCGTCACAAACTTCTTTAAGATTGAATGAACAAATATTACTTGCCATACCTACGGCAATACCTTGATTTGGATTTATAAGAATATTCGGAAACGCAACCGGCAAAAGCGTCGGTTCTTTCATTTCACCGTCATAACTGTCTATAAACTCAACCGTATTCTTATTAATATCCTTAAACAGTTCCGCACATATCGGATCAAGTCTTACCTCCGTATATCTTGACGCCGCATATGCCATATCTCTCGAATACTGCTTACCGAAGTTACCCTGCGACTCGACAAGCGGGTGCAAAAGTGCCTCGTTACCGCGTGTCAAACGTACCATTGTTTCATATATGGCACTGTCACCGTGAGGGTTTAATTTCATTGTCTGTCCGACTACGTTAGCCGATTTTGTAAGTTTTCCTCCCAAAAGTCCCATTGTATACATTGTGTACAAAAGTTTTCTGTGAGCAGGCTTAAGTCCGTCTATTTCGGGAATTGCTCTCGATACGATAACACTCATCGCATAGGGCATATAGTTCTGCTCAAGTGTTTCGGTAATGGGCTGTTCGTCTATCGGAGCATATATAATCTCTTTTTCTTCTACTTTCTTTTTCTTCCTTGCCATAAAATTCTCCTATCCTTTATGATAAGTCAAGCATTTCCATATATTTTCCGCCATTGTCGGCAATGTATTCTTTTCTGTCCGTAATATTATCGCCAAGCAATACGTCAAACATTCTCGATGTGCTTTCCGCATTTTCCGGCGTCACTCTTATAAGACGTCTTGTTGACGGGTGCATTGTCGTAAGACTCATCATATCAGGCTCGTTTTCACCAAGACCTTTTGAACGTTTAATATCGTATTCGTCACGTTCTTTCGACAATCCGTCCTCTGTAAATTTCTTTAATATTTCTTCCTTTTCACCGTCTGTATACGCAAAATGTTTTTCACCCTTACGCTTTGTCTTTGTAATCGTTATTTCATAAAGCGGTGATTCGGCAATATACACCTTGCCTTTTTCGATAAGTGTAGGCATAAGGCGGTATATCATTGTAAGAACAAGCGTTCTGATTTGGAAACCGTCAACGTCGGCATCTGTACAGATAATAACCTTGTCCCAACGCAAATTGTCAAGATTAAAACTTTCAATATTTTTATTATGAGCAGACTTAATCTCCACACCGCAGCCAAGCACTTTTACAAGGTCGGTTATAATATCGCTCTTAAAAATTCTCGGATAATCGGCTTTCAGACAATTCAGTATCTTACCTCTAATCGGCATAATCGCCTGAAACATCGGGTCACGCGCCAATTTACACGAACCTAAAGCCGAGTCGCCCTCCACTATATAAACTTCACGTTGTGAAACGTCCTTACTTCTGCAATCAACGAACTTTTCAACTCTGTTCGTTATATCCATTGTACCCGTAAGTTTCTTTTTTATATCAATTCTTGCCTTTTCGGCATTTTCACGGCTCTTTTTATTGACAAGAACTTGATTTGCGATTTTTTCGGCGTCTGTTTTGTTTTCTATAAAGTAAACTTCAAGCTGTTGACGTAAAAATTCCGTCATTGCGTCTTGAATAAATTTGTTATTTATCGCTTTTTTCGTTTGGTTTTCGTAACTTGTCTGAGTTGAGAATGAGTTTATAACAAGTGCCAAACAGTCCGCTACGTCCGCAAATGTTATTTTTGAATCGTTTTTATTATATTTGTCATTCTGCTTTAAATATCTGTCAATCGCATATACGAATGCGTTTCTTACCGCCTTATCGGGTGAACCGCCGTGTTCAAGGTAACTTGAATTGTGATAATATTCAAGCATATTGACTTTGTTTGAGAAACAGAATGCAACTTGCATTTTCATTCTGTAATCCTCTTTGTCCGCCCTGTCACGTCCCTCACGTTCCATTTCCCACGTTTCAACAGTTGTAAAGCTGTCATCGCCGACAGTTTCTTTAACATAGTCAACAATACCGTTCTCGTAATAATACTCGAACATTTCCATACCTGTTTCGGTTTCGTTGTAGAGAACGAATTTCAAGCCTGCATTAACCATAGCCTGCTTGTTTAAAACATCTTGAAAAAATTCAAGCGGTATATTTATATCGGTAAAAACTTCGGTGTCGGGTTTCCATTTTTGTACCGTTCCCGTCTGAACGCTTCTAGTTTCAGCCTTTTGAAGTCCTCCGACGTTTTCGCCTTTTTCAAAATGCAATGTATACTGCGTTTTGTCACGCACAACGGTTACATCCATATATTCACTGCTGTACTGCGTTGCACACGCGCCAAGACCGTTAAGACCCAAACTGTACTCATACATTCCGCCTTTATTGTTATCATACTTACCGCCCGCGTACAATTCACAATATACAAGCTCCCAGTTAAATCTGCCCTCGCCCTCGTTATAATCAAGAGGTATTCCGCGGCCGTGATCCTTTACTTCTATGGATTTATCCATAAAACGCGTAACTTCTATTAAACTTCCGTAGCCCTCACGAGCTTCATCTATTGAATTTGATAATATTTCAAAAAAAGAATGTTCACAGCCTTCAAGACCGTCTGAACCGAATATTACAGCAGGACGCTTTCTTACTCTGTCCGCACCCTTTAGACTTGTTATGCTGTCATTTCCGTATTCCTGTTTCTTTTTCGGCATAAACTAACCGTCCTTTCGTGTATTTTCGCTTTCAGCTATAAAAATACTATTATATCTTATTAATTATACTACTATATAGGTTGTTTTGTCAAACGCCGTAAGGCAACATTTAGATTAAATGAATGTTACACACTTCTTTATTATTTGTTCAACATTGATAAAACAACCAAATGATTACAGAGAAAATGATACATTGCGTAAAAAAATTATTTTCCTATTGTTTTACGACATTTTTTATGCTAAAATTATACTGTATATACAATGTATATACAGTTTATTAATACATTAATTTTAACGATTTGAGGTTTTAACTATGAATACCGCATATATATATCTTCAGCTGTATAAACTTTTTGACGACATAACACCTGTTCCGGTTGACTGCGGTCAGCTTTGCGACAAGGCTTGCTGTAAAGGTGACGACAGCGGAATGTTTCTTTTTCCGGGCGAAAAAGAAGTTTTTAATCTGTTAAATCCCGATTGGGTACGAATTGAAAAGACAGACTTCACATATGATTATAACGGAAAAACATATACCACGCCTATAGCTATGTGTCAAGGTTATTGTGACAGATATCAACGTCCGTTAGCCTGTCGGATTTTTCCGCTTACACCGTATCTTGACAAAAACGGTCATATGGATATTATCGTTGACCCACGTGCAAAAGGTGTCTGTCCTATGGCTAAAGGTTTTTATCTTGAAGATTTTGACGCGGTTTTCATAAAAAATATTAAAAAGGCATTTTCTTTACTTATGAAAAACAAGCAATTTAAAGCCTTTATGGTTGAATATTCAAAATACTTAGATGAATTTAAGCGTTTTTATAAATAATTAAACAGTATTCAGAAAGGATATAATTGTAATGCAGGAAAATAACAACGAGAATAAGAAAACTCTAAACGAAAATGACGCAAACGATGTAATGCAAAATTCCGAAAATACAGAAACAAATGATACAGAAGAAACAGATGTTACTCCTGTCAGTGAAGAAAATGTTTCCGAAAGCGAATTGACGGAAAATAACGAGTCTGATGTTTCCAATACAATCAGTGAAGAAGAAACAGCCGATAATTACAGTTTTGACGATGAGGAAGACGATTTTGCAATTTCTCCCGAAGAAAATGACGAAACAGCTCCGTCTGAGCAAGACGACAATGCAGACGACGATACAGAAACAGATATTGAAAAAGAACAGAGAAAAGCTGAACTTACAAAAAAAATCAAAGCAGGATTAAAAAAAGCGGCTGTTCCCGCTTTAATCGCAGTTATCGTACTGATTTGTACTTTCATTGCATTTTTCATATATTCCCTTTCTACTATAGAAGAAGATAAGGTTATGAAAAATGTGTACATAGAGCAGTTGGACGTTGGCGGTCTTACATATGACGAGGCACTTGATTCAATAAACGCAACATATCTTTTACAGGATGCTGCAATCACATTGACTTCAAACGGTCAGACATACGAAATAAACGGCTCAGACATAGGACTTACAGCCGTTGCGGAAGATACCGCAAAAAAAGCTTTCGATTACTGCAAATCGGACAGCACATTTAAAAATGCACTTGCCGCTATTGAACTTATGTTCAAACCGCACGTAATCGTTCCTGCCGTACAAGTCGATACCGAACAGCTTGACGCAAAGCTTAACGAATTCGGTAACATTGCACTTGGCGAAAGAAAACAGCATTACGTTGAATTTAACGATGACGGTACACTTACAATATATTCCGGTCAGACAGGTTATAATTTGGACCCGTCAACCGCCGAGCAGGAAGTTATTACCGCTCTTGACAATGAAATTTTTAATAACATCGCGGTAACATTCACTTCTGCCCCACCGGACGAAATGACTGTCGAATCACTTGACGCACTTGTATACAAAGACCCGACAGACGCAAGATATGAAGTCAACGGAAATGATGTAAACATAGTCGCAGGCGATACGGGACGTTATATAAATAAAGATGAGGCGGCATCAGTTATAGGAAATGTATATGAAGGCTGTGAACCTGTCACATTGCCGTTCTACGTTTCATATCCGACCGTTGACGAAAACACATTAAGAGAAAAATTATTCTCGGCAACATTGAGCAGTTATTCAACATCATACGGCGGTTCAACCGCAAACAGATGTGCCAATGTTGCAAGAGCGGCAAGCCTTATAAACGGCAAAGTAATTGCACCGGGTGATGTATTCTCATTCAACGACACAGTCGGTCACCGCACAATCGAAAACGGTTTCTCTACCGCAAAAGAATACGTTGACGGCAAGAGTGTTGACGGTATCGGCGGAGGTACTTGTCAAGTCAGCAGTACTCTTTATTCGGCGGTACTGTATGCCGACCTTTCGATTGTTGAACGTCTTAACCATATGATGACCGTAGGTTATATTCCGCTCGGTCAAGACGCAACCGTTTCGGACGGCGGAGTTGATTTCAAATTTAAAAACAACACCGACTATCCGATTAAAGTTTCGGCTTACACAAGCGGTGCGACAATCACTGTAAGCATTATCGGTACTGATTGGGAACCTCACAGAGAAGTTAAAATTTCAAGCACTTCTTCAACTTCAGGCAAAAACACTGTTGTTCGTTCAACAAGATATGTATATGCCAACGGTGAGCTTATCTCAACCGATACGCTTAACACAAGTACATATATGCCGCACGAGCCATAATGCAAATTGCATAAATGAAAATAATATAAAACTTAATATTTTTTCATTTTACCCCTTGCAAACATTTTTAAATTATGGTATTATAATATTAATCTTACAGCAAAGACGTTGTATAACAGAGCGAAAACTCTGTTATATTACGTCTTTTTTTGTATACTGAAAACGTTATACAAAAACAAAATATTTAAAGAACGGAGAATTGATATGTTTAACTCAGATTTGACAAAGCACCTCGCAGAGCTTTCAAAGCTTGAATTTACAGATGAAGAGCTTGAACAAATGACGGCTGATATGACAAATATCATAGCTATCATGGATAAAGTATGTGAATTTGATACATCAAAGCCTGCCTATGCACTTGATGCGGTTGACTATAAAGATTTAAGGGCGGACGAACATCGAAATTCGTACCCTACCGAAGAAATTGTTAAGAATGCGAAGAATGTTAAAAATAACAGTTTCGTAGTTCCTAAAGTAGTTTAACAGTCAAGAGAAAGGATTTGATTAACGTGGCTTTAAAAAAACTGAGAGAAATGCTTGACAGTAAGGAGATCAGTGCGGTTGAACTTACCAAGCAATATCTTGACAGAATAGAAAATTCAGATAAAGAAATAAACAGTTATATAACAGTGTGCAAAGAAAACGCACTTGCGGACGCAAAGAAAGCACAGGAAGTTATCGACAGTGGCAACAGCGGTGCATTTACGGGATTGCCTATTTCGGTTAAAGATAACATATGTACACTCGGTGTCAAGACAACCTGTGCATCACATATGCTTGATGACTTCATTCCTCCGTATAACGCAACGGTAATGGAAAAATTAAAGAAAGACAACATCGTTATGCTCGGCAAAACAAATATGGACGAATTTGCAATGGGCGGTTCATCTCAAACATCATATTTCGGCGGTGTTAAAAACCCTTACGACTTAACTCGTGTTACAGGCGGTTCTTCCGGCGGTGCCGCAGCAAGCGTAAGTGCCGACCTTTGTGCCGCCGCACTCGGTTCGGATACAGGCGGTTCTGTTCGTCAGCCTGCTTCATTCTGCGGTGTTACAGGTCTTAAACCGACATACGGCACTGTTTCAAGATGGGGACTTATCGCATTCGCATCTTCACTTGACCAAATCGGCGTTATCGCAAAGTCTGCCGAAGACACAGGCTATATGCTTGAGGGCATTTACGGCTATGATGAAAATGACGCCACATCAAGCAAAAAATCAGAGGGCAACTATAATTCACTTATCGGAAGTGATGTAAGCAAATTAAAAATCGGTGTACCGAAAGAATTTTTCGGTGACGGTCTAAATGACGAAGTTAAAACGTCTGTTTTAAACGCCGTTGAATATTACAAAAAACTTGGCTGTGAAATAGTTGACGTTTCACTTCCGAGTCTTGAATATGCGGTTTCGGCTTACTACCTAATTTCATCAGCCGAGGCGGCAAGCAACCTTTCACGTTTTGACGGTATCAAATACGGTCTTAGAAGCGGTCTTGGCGAAGACTTTAACGACCTTATTAAAAATTCACGCCGTGAAGGATTCGGTCAAGAGGTTAAAAGAAGAATTATGCTTGGCAACTACGCACTATGTTCGGGTTACTATGACGCATATTATAAAAACGCAACGCGTATAAGAACGCAAATAAGAAACGAATATGCCGATATATTCAGCAAGTGCGATGTTATGCTTACACCGACCGCACCGACTACGGCTTATAAAATCGGTGAACAGGAAAACGATCCCGTTAAAATGTATCTTGCCGATATTTATACAGTAACGGTAAACATTGCCGGACTTCCCGCAATTTCCACAACTTGCGGTTACGATTCAAAAGGTTTGCCTATCGGTATGAGCCTTATCGGAAAAGCATTTGACGAAAAGACAATAATCGCAGTATGCGACAGATTTGAAAAAGACTTTGAACGAAAGGAGATTGTACTATGAGATACCAACCCGTAATAGGACTTGAAATTCACGCGGAATTATTGACAGATTCAAAAGTATTCTGTACTTGTCAGAATGAATTCGGCGGCAGCGAAAACACTCGTGTATGTCCAAGATGTTCGGGACTTCCGGGTACACTTCCCCTTTTAAATCAAGGTGCGGTAAGGCTTGCCGCAAAGGCAGGTTTTGCACTTGACTGTACCGTAAATAATTACAGTGCATTCGACAGAAAGAATTATTTTTATCCCGACTTGCCTAAAGCATATCAGATAACACAATTTGACCACCCGATCTGTACAGGCGGTTATATAACCGTCACAGGCGGTAAGGACATCAGAATTAACCACATTCACATTGAGGAGGACGCGGGTAAGCTTGTGCATGACGATTATGAAGGCATTTCAATGGCTGACTATAACCGTTGCGGTGTACCGCTTATCGAAATCGTAACAGAGCCGGACTTCCGTTCAATCGAGGAAGTTCAAGACTTTGTTGAAAAACTTGCTTTGCGTTTAAAGTATGCAGGCGTGTGTGACGCAAAAATGGAGCAAGGCTCAATGCGTGTTGATGTTAATATTTCAATTATGCCTGTCGGCTCAACCGAATTTGGTACCCGTGCCGAACTTAAAAATCTGAACTCATTAAAAGCAATCGGTCGTGCGATTGAATATGAAATAAACCGTCAAGCGGAAATTCTTGATAACGGCGGTACTGTTATTCAGGAAACAAGACGTTACAACGACAACCACGGCGATACAAAAGCATTACGTTCAAAAGAGGACGCACACGATTATCGTTACTTCCCTGAACCGGATATTCCTCCGGTATTCCTATCGGACGAAGAAATTGAGGACATAAGAAAGTCAATGCCGGAAATGCCTCAAGACCGTTTTGTACGTTATACGGAAAAGTACGGACTTCCGACAGATGACGCTAATCTTATTATATCAAGCAAGGAATTTTCGGATTTTTACGATGAGTCTGTAAAAATAAATCCGGACTACAAACAAATTTCTAATCTGATGCTTGTTGAACTTAACAGAAACCTTAACGATTCCGAAAAGACTATTTCAGATGTAACATTCTCCCCTGCCGATTTGGCAGAGCTTGTTAAAATGTCAACAGACGGCGTTGTTTCAAAAAATGCCGCTAAGGATATTTTGAAGATTATGTTCAATAACGGCGGTAAGCCTATTGATATTGCCAAAGAAAACGGCTTTATTATGGACAATGACACATCGGGTCTTGGAGAAATTATTGATAAAATTATAGCTGAAAACGCAGACAGTGTTGAAAGCTACAAAAACGGTAATCAAAAGATTTTCGGTTTCCTTATGGGACAAGTGGTGCGCACAGCGGGTAAAGGTGCAAACCCTAAACTTGCTAAGGACTTATTGACTGAAAAATTAAAATAAAGGTGGAATTAATATGCAGAAAATAGATGGTTCACAGCTTATAAGCGAAATCACTCTTGACGATTTGCAAAAAGCTGTCGGCGGTTCAATAAGCTTTTGTGCTTGCGTGCATAAGCTTAGAAAAATGAGCGGTTTCTCATTTGTAATACTTCGTACGGGAAGATATATTCTTCAATCCGTTTATTCAAAGGATAAATGTACAGGCGATTTTGACTCACTTTGTGAGGGTGCTTATATCAAAATCACAGGTGACGTAAAAGAAGAAAAACGTGCTAATCACGGCTATGAAATAACTCTTTCTTCGTTTGAAATACTTTCAAAACCTGCAGAGGAATACCCTCTTCACGTTTCAAGCAAAAAGCTTGGCTGTTCAATCGAAACTTCAATGGCACACAGAAGTGTCGCACTTCGTCACCCTGAACAGAGAGCGGTATTTAAAATTGCAGAGGGCGTTGTGTCGGCATTTCGTGAATTTATGTTAAACAATAACTTTACCGAAATACATTCACCAAAAATCGTTGCGGCAGGTGCTGAGGGCGGTGCTAATATATTTAAATTGAAATACTTTGATAAAGACGCATATCTTGCACAAAGTCCGCAGTTCTACAAACAGACTTGTGTAGCATTCTTTGACAGAGTGTTTGAAATTGCTCCTGTTTACAGAGCCGAAAAACACAACTCTACACGTCATTTGAACGAATATATCGGACTTGATTTTGAAATGGGATTTATCAACGATATGCATGATGTTATGGCTATGGAAACGGCTATGCTTAAATATGTTGTTGAGTATTTGCCGAAACATTACAGTGACGAGTTGGAGCTTTTAGGTGCAACATTGCCTGTTATCAATGAAATTCCTTCGGTAACATTCTTTGAGGCACTTGATATTCTCGGCAAGTCACATAATCAATTTGACCTTGATCCTACAGATGAAGTTAAATTGTGCGAATACGCAAAAGAGAATTATGACAGTGAATTTATATTCGTTGAAAAGTTCCCGGGATTAAAACGTCCGTTCTATGCAATGGATTCGGCAGACGATCCTAAACTTGCCGAAAGTTTTGACTTACTTTTCAGAGGTCTTGAAATCACAACAGGCGGTCAGAGAATACACGATTATAACGAACTTCTTGAAAAAATGAAACGTTATCATATGGAGGAGGGTGACCTCGGTGCATATACCGATATATTTAAGTACGGTATGCCACCGCACGGCGGACTTGGTATCGGTCTTGAACGTGTCGTTATGAAAATGCTTGGTCTTGCAAATATCCGTGAGGCAAGCTTGTTCCCAAGAGATATTCACCACCTCGATCCGTGATGATATGATTATTTAATGTACTTTCGTAGGGGCGACCATTGGTCGCCCTTTTATTTTGCTCATTTGCCCCCTCTGTCGTTTCACGACTGCTCCCCTCAAGGGGCATACAGCAGTGGCAATATTACACATTAATTTTTAAAACTCCAAAATTTTTGTTTTTTTTATCAATTATGGATAAATCAAAAAAACAATGCAAATAATATTTAACACAAATATAAATTTATTTTGGAGGAAAAGCGATGAAAGCAACAGGAATTGTAAGAAGAATAGATGATCTCGGAAGAGTTGTTATTCCAAAGGAAATACGACGCACTATGCGAATCAGAGAGGGCGATCCTCTTGAAATTTATACAGAAAAAGACGGTGAAGTTATTTTCAAAAAATACTCCCCTATCGGCGAGCTTGGTGACTTTGCCGCAAATTATGTTGAAACACTTGCCAAAGCAAGCGGACACGGTGCTTGTATAACCGACCGTGACAATGTCATTGCAGTATCGGGATTACCGAAGAAAGAGCTTATCGAAAAGCCTGTAAGCAGTGAGCTTGAAAATGTAATGAACGAAAAAATCATTGTAAGCTACAAAGACGGCAAACCCGTTTCAGTCGCTGACGGTGTTGAAAAATACAATGCGGGCGTTGTTGTTCCGATAGTATCGGAGGGTGATACGATCGGCTCTGTTTTGTTCATTTTAAAAGAGGGCGAAACTGCGTCTGAAGTCGAAGAAAAATTAGCAGAATCCGCCGCCGGTTTTTTAGGCAAGCATATGGAAGGCTGAAAAGGTTGTCTGCAATGTAAAAGGTGACTGCATTTTTTGCAGTCACCTTTTATTTATCTTCTTCGTTTATCAAATTTACGTCGTTTTTTAAACTTTTCACGTTCTTCATAACGTCTGTGTTGTTCTGTCCTTCTATGCTGTTTTGCCTTATATATTTCGTTCTTCTTTTTCTTTTTCGGTGCAAGATACTTAAATATACCTTTACCCTCAAATTTCTTTGTTTTACCGAGATACAATACAACCGCTATTGCCGCCAAGCAAAGTACCGCTACTATGCTTACAATCGCAACCGCCGCTCCTCCGCTCTTTCTGTCGTGATGTCCTTCTTCCTGCGGAAGTGCTTCATTCGGTTCAAATGACGGCATTGGTCCAGGCATCTCAACCGGTCCTACAAGTGCCGGCTTTTTGGTCGGTCTTGGTGTCGGAGACGGCTTTGGTGATGATGATTCCATAGGCGAAGCCGTTTTTGTCGGTTTCATTGTTCCCGTCACCTTAGTCGTTGTCTTTGGTTTTGTTGTCGTTTTAGGCTTTGTTGTTGTTTTCGGTTTCGTTGTTGTCTTTGTTGTCGTATTTGATTTTGATGTACTTGATGATGTCTTATTTGACGTATTGCTTGAAGATTGTGCTTTCGTCGGTGCAGGTGTTTCAAACACAACCGAATCATTCGCGTCAAAATTAAAGAATGTCGCTTTATTCTGCAACTTTCTCAAATGGCTTGTAAGTGCGCACACTGCCAAAGACGTTGCCTCACTGTTACTCTTTCCCTTACCGGTCGAAAATCCACCGTCTTTTTGCTGATACTGCATTAAGCCGTCTACCGCACTGCCGTTTTTAGCAACAAATCTGCCGTCACTGTCAGCATTAACACCCAAAGTATCAAGTGCGATAACAGTCATTGCCGTTGATTCAAGGTCACCCCAATCACCGTCTTTGTCCTGTTCTGCCGACAAATAATTAAGTGCGTCCTCAACCGCGTCTTTAGGACTTAAATCAATCACATAACCCGTCTGATTTTGCGTTATCGTATACGCACCGCTTGTTTCGTAATAAGGTGCAAGCGCCGTAATTGCAACTGCGGTACTGTACACGCTGTCATCAAAACTGCCGTTCGTATTTTGATGTGACAATATCCCTGCAAGTATATCGTTTCTGTTTGACAATGCCCATTCAGGAGTTTCAAAACTCTTTGAATCAAGAGCAATAAGTCCCCACGAATATCCGTTTGCACCCTCTTTTCCGAGTGGTGAAACATTATCTCTGTAATAAATACCGTCCGCAACCAAGTCACGTCCGCCGACATTTCTCGGATCACCGCCTGACGCTATCGTTGCAAGCACTGTTCTTTGCATAGACGAGGCATTATGTTCTTCGCCGTAACCTGCCGCAACTCCGTCAAGACCGGCCAAATATCTGCTGTAATCATAGTTTTTACCCATTCGGTTCAAAGCCATAATATAAAAATCAGAACTGTATGATCCGATTCCGTAAAACGGACTGTCCTTATCTGCTTTCCATTCTATTGCTTTTTCTATAGCACTTTTTATGTCGCTTTCACTTGTTTCCGCATTGACGCACACTGTCGGAAACAACATTGAAGTGCATAAAACAGCCGCCATGATTTTTTTCTTCATATTAAAAATCCCTTCTGACTTTAAATACTCTATATCAGTTTATCATTATACCATACATTGCTAACAGTTTTCAACCATTATTCTTTACAAAATTCATTATATTTTCGTTACAAATTTTATCGTCATATTAAACTAAATTCACTGTTATTTAATTATCAATTTTAACCGATTTATGATATGATAAAATTTAAGGGAGAATTGGAGGTATTTTTATGAAAAAACTTTTATGCACGGTACTTTCGACAGTGCTTGCTATGTCATCGGCAGCGGCTTTAAATACGTCCGCTTATGCTGACAGTGCAAACACGCAACAGGTAAGCTACAACTATTGGTATAATTCTTCTACAGGATATACCGATGAAAATGTGCACACACGTCAAATGGAAAAGCTTGACCGCGGTCTTATCGCAATAAAAACAGACGGCGGTGTATATTTAAGTTGGCGATTATTTGACAGTGAGGACAACATTTTCGGCAGTGCCGATAAAAATGTGTCATTTAATGTATATCGTGACGGCAAAAAAATAAGCGAAGTCGCAACCAAAACAAATTATGTTGATTCAACCGTTGGCACAAATTACAGTGTCGCACCCGTTATAAACGGCGTTGAGGGCGAGAAATGCGATGCCGTAACAGTATACAACAACAGCTATTTTGACATACCACTTTCAAAACCTGATGATGAAACAATTTATGACCCATCAGGCAATGAGCTTGCTACATATTCATTCTTCCCTGCCGACTGTTCAACGGGCGACGTTGACGGCGACGGAGAGTATGAAATAATCGTGAAATGGACATCTTCCGAACGTGACGTCGGTTCACCGGGTGACCCTGCATATTCCGGTACGGTACATCTTGCCGCATACAAATTAGACGGCACAAAGCTTTGGAAGAATGATATTGAACTCGGCAAAAACGTATATTCAAGTGCGCACACAGTTCAGTTCCTTGTATATGACTTTGACGGCGACGGCAAATCGGAAGTAATGTGTCAAACTTCACTCGGTTCAAAAGACGGACAAGGCAAATATGTTTCAAATGCCGCACAAAATGATGAAGAAATCAAAGCAATAACAGATGAAGAAAATTCAACTGCCGATTACAGAGGTTACGGCAGAATTACCGAAGGTAAAGAATTTTTGACAGTATTCAACGGTGAAACAGGTGTCGCAATGGACACTATTAATCTTCCGACAACTCGCGGAAGTGAAAACGGTGTAGACTACGGCGACGATTTCGGTAACCGTTCAAACCGTTTTGTATCCGACATTGCTTATCTTGACGGCGAAAAGCCGTATGCAATATATTTAAGGGGCTACTATTTTGGCAGAAACGGCAAACAGCGTACAAGTATTGCCGGTATAAGCTGGGACGGTACAGCTTTATCACCTACTTATCGTTTTGATACGCAAAAAGGTCAAGAGGGATATTACGACGGTGCTTATCAATATGTCGGAAACGGCAACCACAACTGTACCGTTGCCGACGTGGATAATGACGGCAAAGACGAATTTATCACAGGTGCATTGTGTATGGAAGTCAATGACGACAATGAATTTCGTCCTAAATGGTGTACATATCTACAGCACGGTGACGCGCTTCATATAGGAAACTACGACCCTACACATACCGGTTTTGAATTTTTCACAGTCCACGAGGACAGCGGAACAAACAGCCTTAGCGGTAATGACATAACTCTGGATTTCGGTATGTCTGTTATTGACGCCGAAACAGGCAATATTATGTTCCACGAAGGTGCGTCCGCCGACACAGGCCGCGGTGTTATGGCAAATGTCGGTGCCGGCGGATACTATCAAATTTGGAGTGCAAAAAACTCTGCAAGACAGTCAAACGGCGGCACTGATTTCACAACTGCAACTTCGCTTACAGGCAGAAATACACCTTCAATGAATTTCCGTATTTTCTGGGACGGCGATTTATACGACAACTTGCTTGACGGTGCAAATATCACCGATTGGAACGGTCGTAATATGAGCAATATATTCAGTGCCGGAAATTATGATTGTGTTTCAATCAACGGTACAAAGGCAAATCCGTCACTTCAAGCCGACCTTTTCGGTGACTGGAGAGAAGAAGTTATATACCCTACTTCTGACGGAACGGCTCTTCGAGTATTCTCAACAACCGATACGACAGATTATAAAATAAAAACACTTATGCAAGACCCTGTATACCGCAGCGGTGTTGCGGCGGAGCAAACGGCATACAATCAACCTCCGCACGTCGGCTTCTATATGGGTAAAGAAGTGTTTGAAACAAGAACACTTACAAGCATAGTCGTAACAACACAGCCTACAAAAACTTCATATGTTCCGGGCGAATCGTTTGACAGAACAGGTATGGTTGTAAAGGCTAATTATTCGGACGGCACTTCGGATGAAATAAACACTTACACAGTTTCCGAAATTGATAAAGATATAATCGGCGAACAGACACTTATTGTTTCGTACTTAGGCAAAACGACCGATTTGAAAATAACGGTAAAATCTGTTTCAAGAATTACTGCACAGACTTCAAAATCAACATACTATCTCGGTGAAAATATCGATAAAAACACAATTACAGTTACCGCATATTACTCTGACGGTACTTCATCGGTGCTAAACTCAAGCGAATTTGAAGTGACAGGTTTTGGAAACACGCTTGGTAAACAAACTCTTACAGTAACGTATTTAGACAAAACCGCATATTTAACAATTCAGTTATTGGACGCAAACATTGCCGCACTTAATAAACTGTATGAAACATCAAGCACAACATCAGAATTAACAACGGCACAAATAGGCAGTTATGCGGGTGACTTCACGCTCGAACATACAGTGAAAATCAACTCAATCCCTGCAAACGGTAACACAGACAAAAACAATGCGGCAGGATTTTTCGTAAGATTTATGGCTGACAAGCAAACAGGCGGCGGCTGGTATCTTACAAAAAAATCTGATACTGAATTGAATGTTGCATGGAAAAACACAAGAGCGTCTTCCGTAGGCACAATCAAGCTTGGCGAAACATATACTTTCCGCTACAACTTTACAAATGTCGGCAACGGAAACGGTGCGACTGTTACGTTGACTGTTATTGATTCAACAGGTAATACGGTTGCCTCGGCGAGTGACCTTAACCTTAGAAACTTCTCCGACACAGCAACCGGTAGGACTTCACCTATCACATACGTTCAGATTTATAATCAAGCCAACGCAAACTCAACATCAAGTGTTGAATTTGCAAATGCAAGATATTACACTACAAGCGAAATAACCGTAAACGGTCAGAATGTTGCTTTAAACATCGGTTGCCTGACAGATATGAAAGGATATGCCGCAAAATATTCAAACGGTATTTTGACAGACTTAGCCGATATTACGCCTACAACAACCGGACAATCTACTGTTTTACTTCAATTTGAACCTGATAAAGTGTTTATTTGGAACGATATGACTCCTGTTGATTTTTGGCAAAAAACAGAATAATTAAATCAAAAGGTGTTGCAATATGCAACACCTTTTTGATTTATAAATACATATTAATTATCAATAACTTCCTTAGCCATATTAATAAGTCCCTGCTTATCAAGCGGTGAATCTATTGCCGTAATATTGTAATAAATTCCGTCCTGTTCCCACTCAACGCCTTGCACTTGTGAAATTTCAACCTTCTCCGCGCCGTAGCTGAATACATATTTACCGCTTTCCTCGTCTTTCATATCCTGTTCAGTCTGCTGATAATCAGCCGGAACAACCTTATTTACATACGATATATATGCTATTGCTATGCCGTTATAATCGCTTACTTCGCTGTTGCCTCGGTCTTTATGACTGTCCGCGTAAGTGTCGGCGCTTAACATAACTTTGTCACCGTCTTTTTCATAATCAGCCATAAACGATTTATACTTTTCTTCTGTTCCGTTTTCTTCGTCAACATACTTATTTTTTCCGTTATGTCCGCCTTTAAATGTATAGCCGTTTGAAAATTGTTCGACAATCTTCGGTGAAAAGCCCACATTTTTATTAAGCGTTTCCGTAGCGGGAATGTTTGTATAATCCGGCTTTGACGATGTACTTCCCATAACATAATTGACTGCACCTTTTGACGCAAATGCCACTGTGCCGACAGCCAATACTGCCGCCGCAATAATGATACTCTTTTTAAAAGATACTTTTTTCATTTTTACATTCTCCTTTTCAAAACTATCCAACGTCATACAAAGTTTATTATGAAAATTTTCACTCGGTTTCGGAAAGGCATTTTTCCAATCATATTTATTCATCTTCAAGTTCCTCCTTTAAATTTTTACGACCGATATGCAGACGGCTTTTAACCGTTCCGACAGGAATTTTTAATATATTCCCTACTTCTTCGACAGAATAACCTTCTATATAGTGTAGCATTATTACTATTCTGATTTTGTGTTTCAGCTTTTTAACCGCATTATAAAGCTCGGTGTAGTTTGAATTGTCCTTATATTCAAAACTGTTGTTACAGTCCTCTATCGAAACAACCCTTTTATATTCACGCAACTTTTTATAACATTCGTTTATTAAAATTCTTATAAGCCACGTTTTGAAATACTTTTCTTCTTTAAGAGTGTGAATTTTCGTATATGCCTTTAAAACAGCCTCCGAAACAACATCTTCACAGTCACTTTCACTTTTAAGCATACCCTTTGCAATATGGTACATTGTATTCTCTGATTTCAGAACTTCTTGTGTAAATTTTTCTCTGTCCATTGGATTTTACCTTTCTGTATAAACATCAGCGCTTTTTGTTTGTACATTAGTTAGATAGTCATGGGCGGCATTTGGTTCATTTTTATATAAAAAAACCGACGAAAAATTTTCGTCGGTTTAAAAACGTATTTAAGCTGTCATCACGGTTGTTTACCGATGTAAGCAAGGATACCGCCGTCAACATATAGAATGTGACCGTTTACAGCATTTGATGCATCTGAAGCAAGGAATACAGCAGGACCTGTAAGTTCTTCAGCTTGTAGCCATCTGCCTGCAGGAGTTCTGCCGCAGATAAACTGGTCGAACGGATGTCTTGATCCGTCAGCTTGCTTTTCTCTTAGCGGAGCTGTTTGAGGTGTAGCTATGTAACCAGGGCCGATACCGTTACATTGAATGTTGTTAGCACCGTATTCTGAACAGATGTTTCTTGTAAGCATCTTTAGACCACCCTTAGCAGCAGCATAAGCTGATACAGTTTCACGGCCAAGCTCTGACATCATTGAACAGATGTTTATAATCTTACCGTGACCCTTCTTAACCATTGAAGGAATAACTGCCTTTGATACGATAAACGGAGCGTTAAGGTCAACGTCAACAACCTGTCTGAACTCGTCAGCAGTCATATCGCACATAGGAATTCTCTTAATGATACCTGCATTGTTTACAAGAATATCGATAACGCCTACTTCAGCCTCGATTTTCTTAACCATTTCCTGTACCATTTCTTCGTTAGTTACGTCGCAAACATAACCCTTAGCGTCGATACCGTCAGCTGTATATGCAGCCATACCCTTATCAACAAATTCCTGCTTAATATCGCAGAAAACAATCTTAGCACCTGACTTTGCATATGCTGACGCAATAGCGTAGCCGATACCGTATGATGCACCTGTTACAAGTGCAACTTTACCTTCAAGACTAAAGTTTAAATACTCACTCATCTTAAATTTTTCCTCCTTGTATTTTTATATTTAATATAAATATTAACTGATTTAATAATTCTTAAAAAAGAATTACATTAACGGTTCGGGACGATAGATAAGGTGTGAGAAATTGCCTTCAATATCTCTGTACCAATATGTCTTTAATCCCTTTGCATTTTCAGATACATCGTGTACTTCTTCAACTCTTTCATCAGCCTTTAGCTTTGCAACGATTTCGTCAAAAGCCGCCGGAGTTACAGAAAAAGCAAGGTGTCTGATACCTGCCTGTTTTTCAACGTCAGCGGTTTTATCGTCTGTTGCCATAACAAACTCAATCATACTGCCGTCGGCAAACTGAAGAAAATATGTACCCTTACCGTTGTCATAAACAACTCTGCCGCCGTACATTTCCATATACCAATCTTTAAGTGCGGCTGTGTCCTTTGAAACAACAGCAACGTGTTCAATACCGTTTACCATTATAACCACTCCTATTTAACATTAATAACTATATCTATTATAGCATATTTTCTGTATTATTTCAACTGATTTATATAATATTTTTACAAAATCTCTTTATCTCCGATTGTCATTGAATTTCTGTGCACATTCATAAAACCGCCTTTGAAATTATCGCAATATTTTTCCATTGCATCAATAACACTCTGCGGTTTAAGATTATACACACTGCCTACAGAAATACACATTTTAAGCACAAGTATGCCGTTATCTTCGCTTATTTTTTCAATGCGATATATATACGGACGTATATCCGACTCTTTTACACCGCTCTTTGATTTTTTCATTACTTTGAGTTCGTTTTGTGCAAGAAGTTTTTCAATATCCGCACTGCCCTCATATTCAAGTTCAACCGTATACACCGCTCTGTCAAGTTTTGTAAGGTCAATTTCCTTGCCCTCAACTTTTTTTGCGGCAAGGATTTTATATCCCGGCGGAAAAGCATTATTGATTGTATCGACAAGTTCTTGTTCGCTGTAATCGCCGTCAAATCCTACTTTCATATACTCGCAGTCAGAAGTCACACCTACCGACAACGGCTGTGCAACTATCATAATCGGGTGAGGATTAAATCCGTTTGAAAACATAAAATTCATACCTGTACGACGTACTGTTCTGTGGAACAGACGCACAAAGTCAAGGTGAGAAATATATTTTACTCTTTCATCTCGCGAATATTTCAATATATAATTACTCATAACAGACCCCCGTACCGAATGATTTAACACCGCAGCCTGCACATTTTTGACGGCAGTTCGGTGTTGTTACCGATTGTTTTGCTTTTTCATTTTCACGCATTAAGAAATTCTTTGTAACGCCTATGTCGATATGGTCCCAAGGAAGAACTTCTTCATAACTGCGTTCACGCGCCGTATAGAAATTAGGGTCAATTCCAAGTTCGTCAAAAGTCTGCATCCATACGTCAAACTTAAAATGCTCTCCCCAACCGTCAAACTTACAGCCATTTTCAACAGCCTTAATTATAACCTCGCTAAGACGTCTGTCGCCTCTTGCAAAAACTCCCTCAAGATAACTTGTCTTATTATCGTGCCAATTATAACGTATTCTTTTTGACTTGATAGCCGATTTTAATGTATTCTGCTTTTCGATAAGCATATCACGTGTATCCTGTTTTGCCCACTGGAACGCAGTAAAAGGCTTTGGCACAAAACTCGATGTACTTACGGTTATATTTATCTGCTTTGCTCTTTCCTCTTTCGGGATTGCAAAGTAAACCTCAAGCACCTTTTGCGCAAGGTCGGCTATACCGCAAACATCGTCCATAGTTTCAGTAGGAAGTCCAATCATAAAGTACAATTTTACGTTTGTCCAACCGCCTCTGAAAAGCATATTTGTTGAATTTATAATATCTTCTTCATTTATATTTTTATTGATAACATCACGAAGTCTTTGAGTTCCTGCCTCCGGTGCAAAAGTAATACCGGTTTTTCTGACTTTCTGCACTTTCTCCATAAGTTCAAGCGAGAAATTATCAATTCTAAGTGACGGAAGCGACAAACCGATTTTCTTTTCTTCGGTTATTTTAAGCAGTCCGTCCGTAAGGTCACGAAGTCCGCTGAAATCACTTGTTGAAAGCGATGACAGTGATATTTCGTCATATCCGCTGCACGCAAGCAAGTTTTCCGCAATACCCAAAAGTCTTTCCGGCTTTCTTTCTCTTAACGGTCTGTATATATAGCCTGCCTGGCAGAAACGGCAGCCTCTCAAGCAACCGCGCATAACTTCAAGCATAACTCTGTCGTGTACAACCTCACCGAACGGTACAATAATCGTTTCCGGTGCGTATGTAGCATTAAAATCTTTCATTATACGCTTTCTTACTTTCGGTTTAGCATGAGGATTGTTCGGTGTAACACTCTTTACCGTATTATCGTCATTGTATTCCACATCATAGAATGACGGCACATAAATACCCTCAATTTCGGCTATTGCTTCAAGATAATCACGTTTATTTTTCTTACCGCTCTTTTTCCACTTAACGTACTCTTCAACAACCTCATGTATCGAATCTTCACCCTCGCCGAGCATAAAGAAATCAAATATATCCGCTACAGGTTCTGCGTTATACGCACAAGGACCGCCGCCGCAAACAATAGGATAGCTCTCATCTCTGTCCTTTGCTCTTACCGGAATATCCGCAAGCATAAGCATATTCACTATATTTGAATAACTGAGTTCATACTGCAAAGTAAATCCGAGCATATCAAAATGAGTTATTTCGTCACCTGTTTCAAGTGCAAACAACTTCATTCCATGCTTTTTCATTTCTTCTTCCATATCCGTCCAAGGTGCAAAAACACGCTCACAATATGTGTCCTCACGGTCGTTTAAAGTATGGTAAAGAATTTTAAGCCCCAAGTGCGACATTGCTATTTCGTAAGTATCGGCAAAACAAAAACCAAATCTCACGTCAACATCGGCAGGATTTTTTATGACGGAGTTAAGCTCTCCGCCCGTATATCTTGTCGGTTTCATTACTGCCGACAGTATCTTATCTCTTGTTGTTATCATTTTATTCTCCCTGATTAATTATTTCGTCTGCACATTCATTTTCTTCAGCTTTTTTCTGTGCTTTTCTTTCGCGTCTTTCCGCAAAAAATCCGTTAACCTTGTCCACAACTTCGGGTACAAGGTCGATTAGTTTGTCAACAGGCGAAGAACCGCCCTCCATAGGAATCAAACGCACGTTACCGTTATTTATAACAAGAAACGCCATTGCGTCAACCGACGCACCGCCGCCCATACCGCCTCCGAAGTTTTTATCGTCAAGGCTTTGAGTATCGTTTTTCTTTCTGTCAAATTCACAACCGCCCCCGCCGAAACCAAACGACACCTTTGATATAGGTACAATCATCGTTCCGTCATTGACTATTATCGGCTCACCTACGACCGAATTTGCGTCAATCATACCTTTGAAATTATTTGTTAATCCCTCAAACATTTCACTAACTTTATTAGCCATTTTCTTTTATCCTCCTATTGATTTTCTGTATTTTCAAAACAACTTTTACCGTTTTAAATCCTATTGTCAAAACATATAAACAGTTTGTCCTAAGTTTGCAATATATGTCCATATCCAAGCACGCATTATTAAAATCAGCGTCAAGCGACACATCCCATTTTTCAAGTTTCTTTCGTCTGTCAATCCAGCCTACTATATTATATACTCCCGCATTGACCGCACCCGTCGCAATTCCCGTATACATTGGGTTTCCCATACCAAATTTTGACGATACATTCAGTTCCTTTATCTTAATTGCGTGACAAATTATATAGTCAAGTAAATTTAATATATCTTTTTTTAACTGTTTATATACTTCTTTTATGAGCGTTATTATCCCTAAAATATCCGATTTTTCTTGCTTTTCTTCTTTGTCGGTCGTTTCTTCTTCGTTTTCAACTTCTTCTTCAACCTTGTCATTCGGAAAAATCTTAAATTTCAAAAACGCATACTTTATAATTACAGATCCGTTATTTTCCTTATTATTATACGAAAACTCAAGAATACAGTCTGCCGGTATAAGCAAAAGTAACATTATAACAGCCACGACGGCTAATATTATATATAAAGCTGTCATATGCTGTCCTCCTTTTTTTATTGTTCAGTGTTTTCTTCGTTTTCCGCAACAATATTTTCACCGTTCTCATCGATTTCAAGCTGCAGTCCCTGTGATGTTTCAAGGTTAAGACTTCTCAAATCAAGCGGCGGTAAATCGGTAGGCTTTGTAAGTCCGAAACACCTTAAAAACGTGTCTGTCGTTACATATAAAATCGGTCTGCCCGGTGCGTCCAGTCTGCCCTTTTCTTCAATCAGTCCGCGTTCATAAAGTCTGTTTACGCAGCCGTCCGAATTTACTCCTCTTATATGTTCAATCTGACCTTTCGTTATAGGCTGTTTGTAGGCAATTATCGCAAGTGCCTCCATTGCCGCATTTGAAAGCGGCTGCCTTCTCTGTTCTCCTAATATTTCCTGTATATAGGTATAATATTCAGGTCTTGAACAAATTTGATAACCCTCAAGAATATCAATTATATTAAATCCTCTGTGATTTTCGCTGTATTCTTTTTTCAGTTCATCGACCGCCTTATTTACTTCGTCAACGCTCGTATCAAGCACAACAGCCAATTTTGCCGCCTTAACAGGCTCACCTGCCGCAAAAAGTATTCCCTCTATTGCATATTTAATATTATCCATTCTTTTTCTCCGTTGTAAGAATAAAGTCATCTGACTTTTCGTCATAGTCCGCATACAGCTTGTTCAGCTTTATCATTTCAAGTACTGCCAAAAACGTTGCAATCATTTCAGGCCGTGAATCGTCCGCTTTAAAAAGTGATTCAAACTGTACACGTTTATTATGCTTTAACACTTTACATATCTTTTCAACCATATCGTCAACCGAAACTTTTTCTCTGCCGACAATTTTTGAAAACGCACGTTTTTCTGGTTTTGCCTTGCGAAGTCTGCGTTGAAATATGTTGTTAAACGCATCAATCAGTTCTTTTGTATCGTGCATTATATCGTATTCGGGCATAGGAAATTTAATTTTTTCAGGCTCACGAAACACCATTTCTTTTGTTGTAAACTCACTTTTCCTAAGCTCCTTTGACGCCTCTTTAAACTGCTGATATTCAGCCAACCTACGCGCAAGTTCTTCTCTCGGATCTTCCTCGTCCTCTTCTTCCTCATTTTTAGGAAGTAACATTTTCGATTTTATATACAAAAGATTGGACGCCATAACAAGAAATTCGCTTGTATTATCAAGATTAGCCTCTTCAATTCCGTCAATCGCCTCAAGATACTGCGCCGTTATCTCAACAATCGGTATGTCGTATATACTGACCTTGTTTTTCTGTATAAGCGTCAAAAGCAAATCAAGCGGACCTTCAAACGTATCAAGCTTATATAATATCTTATCCATTTTTCACCCTATAATATCAAGTTAATCGCACTGTTTAACAGGTTGATAATTCCGTTAAAGAAGAAATTCACACCTGTTCCGATTATGCCGTTCAGAACGCCGGTAAGCGAAAGCACCATAATTAAAAGCATAGAATATCTTTCGTATCTCAGCATAGTGTAATATGCTTTGTTCGTAAGAAACATTCCAAGTACTTTTGCACCGTCAAGCGGTGGTATCGGAATTATGTTAAACACCATAAAGCATAGATTTCTTATCGCAAAAAGCTGTGCAAAAGTTGCAACACCGTTTAGAACGCTTGTACCGAAACCGAGCTTTATACATAAAACGTGAAGTATAGCATATATAAGCAATGCCGCAAAAGCCATAATCAAATTGGCAAGCGGTCCTGCAGCCGCGGTAAGTGCCATACCCTTTTTTGTATCTTTATAATATGACGGATTTACACCGACAGGTTTTGCCCAACCGAAGCCTGTCAAAATCATCAACAACGTACCGACAGGGTCAAGGTGTGCAAGCGGATTTAAAGTCAATCTTCCCTCACGTTCGGGTGTCGGGTCACCAAGTTTTGTCGATACCCAACCGTGTGCAAATTCGTGTCCCGTCAACGCTATAAGCGTTATAGGCACATTGATTATTATGTTTATTAAATTAAAACCAACCATATATTTTTTCTCCTTAAATACAGATAATTATATTATATAATTATTTTCAGAAAAAGTAAAGTAAAATCGCACAAAAAATAACCTCTGAACAAGTATGATTTGTCAGAGGTTATTTTATTTATTCTTCTCGTCTTTTTAAATTTTTAGTTTTGTAATACAAACGCTTGTTTTCGTACATCATTGCGTCGGCACGTTCCATTGTCATAGAGAAGTTTCTGTCTTTTTCCGCGTTGAACTTGGCATAACCGATTGACATAGAAGTCTTAATTCCTCCGCGATTAATACTGTCTGCCATTCTTGCGATTCTGTCCGCAAAATTCTTAACCATATCAATATCGCAGTCTTTTAATACAACAGAAAATTCATCGCCGCCGACTCTGTAACCGATAAAATCAGTACCTTCCATCGCTTTTCGTATCGCGTCGGCACCGTTTTGGATATAAATATCACCCATTTGATGTCCGCGGCTGTCGTTTATATTCTTTAATCCGTTTAAGTCTACCGTAACAATAGCATACCGCGATTGGTTTCCGCTTTCTATGTTGTGCATATCAACCGTAAATGAGTTCTTGTTTTTCAAACCTGTAAGCGTATCCGTATTCGACATATCCTGATACAGAGGATTAGAAATTCTCTTGAATATCGCCATTGAAAAACGTACTGAAATCAAGCAACACAAAAGTATAAGTATTATTACTATAACGCGAAGTATAATCTTGAAAATATATACCCTGTTCGCGTCAATTCCTATACAAGCAACGCCCTTCACCGTTCCGCCGTCCATTATCGGATAAAAATTCAAATATCTAAAGCCGTCCAACGATGCATAAAAAGCGCCCACATCGGCATAATGTGTTGTATACAAGTCGTTTATTTCTTTTTCAATCTTTCCTGTTATCTTTTCGTCATTTATAACAGTGTTTATCTTGTCATTTTTCGTATCAAGTATATATTGGAAATCGCCGTTTTTATCTTTTCTCACAACAAATATTTCTGAAATCGCCATATTGTCCTTTACCGCGGATAAATAGCTCAGTGCCGCACCGTATACGCCGTCAGGCACATCTTCAGTAAAAAGTCTGCTGTCAAAATGAGATTCTATGGTTGTAAAAGTAAGATTTGCACGTTCATTGTATGCGTCGGCAAGCATCGAAATCATAACGCCCGATGTAACGAGATATATAACCAGGCAAGAAAATATGATAAGTCCGCAAGTCAGCATTGAAACTTGCACGTTAACTTTTTCTATTTTGTTCATAATAAACTTTTTTAATTTTCCCATAATTATCGCGCCATCTCCTTTTATACATATTTTACATTTTTATTATACCTAATTTTTTATAATTTATCAATATTTTCGTCTTATCAATATTTTCGTCGAAAAAAATCGGATTTTTGTTGATTGTTCACTATTTTAATAGTATAATGTTAATAAAATCGTAATACAGAATGGAGATTAATAATGCAAACAGTGATACTTATTCTTTTAATTATACTTATTATATGTGTACTTATAACTCTGATTTTTACATTAAAAAACAGTTCAAAGCCGTCTGATTCGGGACTTGAACAACGTATAAACGGTTCTGTCAAAATGTTTTCCGACATAATATCGGAAAATCAACAGGTAATCGGCAATATGCAGACAAACCGTTTTGCACAAATGGACAACGAAATCAAAAGTATGCGTCAAAGTATGGAAAAACACCTTGCCGATATGTACAAAGGTTTCGCCGATATATCCGCTCTTTCATCAGGTGTAAGTGATTTAAAAAAAGTCCTTTCAAATGTTAAAACACGTGGTATACTCGGTGAAATACAACTCGGTGCAATCCTCGACGAAATACTTGCACCGGAGCAATTCGACACCAATGTTGCAACCATACCGAACAGTTCCGCAGTTGTTGAATTTGCGGTTAAACTTCCGCACGACGACGAAGGATTTATATATCTTCCGATTGATTCAAAATTCCCACTTGACGCCTACAACGATTTACTGAACGCATATGATACCGGCGACAGCGAAATTATAAACCGTTCTTCAAAAGCACTCGTTCAGCGAATAAAGCAATTCGCAAAAGATATTCACACAAAATACGTTGAACCGCCGTACACAACCGATTTTGCAATAATGTTCCTCCCAACAGAAGGACTTTATGCCGAGGCAGTTAATCTCGGTCTTGTCGAAGTTTTGCAACGTGAATATAAAATAAATATAGCAGGTCCAAGCACTATGGCGGCTATGCTTAATTCTTTGCAAATGGGTTTCCGTACACTTGCACTTGAAAAACGTTCAAGCGAAGTTTGGCAAGTCTTAGGCGAAGTCAAGGGTGAATTTGAAAAATTCTATTCAGTTCTTGAAACGGCACAAAAAAGAATTACCCAAACAGGTGACGAACTTGATAAACTTATCGGTGTCAGAATGCGTGCAATGGAGCGAAAACTCCGCAGTGTTGAAAAATCCGAAAACAACAGTTTTGACGATATGTAATAATATATTTGATAAAAACATTATTTATTCTTTAAGCACACAAAAAAGCCACGAGCAAACTCGTGGCTTCAGACTGTCGACAAATTGTCCGGAACGTGCAATATATTATTTTTATATTTTAAAGTTTAATTTATAGCTATAAAAAGCAACAGGCAAGCCTATCTTCGATATACGGCTTGCCTGTGCACTTTTTGCGAAAATAAACTCTAACGTACAAACGTACGCCGACGAGTTCATTTTCGCAAAATCCGAACTGATTTCTCGACCTCTGCCAGCGTGTAGACACTTTTGTCTACACGCTGAAGCCACGAGTAAACTCGTGGCTTTTATATTACTTAATTTTTAAATTATCTGCCTGGTTTAAAGAAGTCGGGAACATCTATACTACCCATTCCCGGCTTTAACTTTCTCTTGAAAATTGCATTATCATCATAATCAGAAACTGATGAAGAATAAGACGGAGTCTTTCTGTCGCTTGATGTTGAAGAACCTGCAAACTTAGGTGTAATATTCTTTACATCATTAGCTTTATCTTTACCGCGTCTTAATGAACCGTCAAGACCTGTTGCAATAAGAGTAACCTTAATTTCATCTTTAAGATTATCGTCCATAGCAGTACCGACAATAATATTTGCCTCTTCACTTACAAGGTCACGAACAATGCTTGATACTTCGCCCATATCAACAAGTGAGAATTCACTTCCGCCTGTGATATTAAGAAGTACGTTTTCAGCACCCTCAATGCTTGTTTCAAGAAGCGGACTTTCAATAGCCGCACGAACTGCGTCCTGAGCGGCATTTTCACCCTTGCCGACACCGATACCCATATGTGCGACACCGCTGTCTTTCATAATTGTTCTTACATCGGCAAAGTCACAGTTCATAATACCTCTTTGAGTAATTACTTCAATGATACCTTGAACACCTTGACGAAGAACATCATCTGCAAGTTTGAATGAATCTTTAATTGTAACCTTTTTGTCTGCAATCTTCAATAGAAGATCGTTTGGTATAGTAACAATAGCGTCAACCTTTTCTGCAAGGTTCTTAATACCTTCTTCAGCGTTTCTCATTCTTTGAGGTCCTTCAAAGAAGAAAGGCTTTGTTACTACCGCAACTGTAAGTACGCCAAGAGATTTCGCAGCCTCTGCGATAATAGGTGCGGCACCTGTACCTGTTCCGCCGCCCATACCTGCTGTTACAAATACCATTTCTGTATCTTTTACAAGATTCTTGATTTCATCTTTTGATTCTTCAGCCGCTTGTCTGCCGATTTCAGGCTTTGCACCTGCTCCCAAACCGCTTGTAAGCTTTCTGCCGATATTAAGTACAGTCGGTGCTTTTACATTTGCAAGCTGCTGTGCATCTGTATTGACGCAAATAAATTCTGCCTTTGTAACGCCGGCCTCGATCATACGGTCCACAGCATTGTTACCGCCGCCGCCGACACCTATAACCTTTATTCTTGCGCCGTCTATTGTAGTGTTTTCTTCCAAACCGATAGGCATATCACTCATCTAAATATCCTCCTTCGTAGTTTATCCCCAACAAATCCAACAGGGAAATCTCCGCATATATATTATTTTACTATGTTTTTTCAACTTATTCAATAGTTTTTTCCCACAAATTTTCAAAACGCCGAAAATTTTTACACAATATTATAGTCGTTTTATTTTCGATTTTTGTGCAATTTTATTTTTACGGTGTATATATCGCCTTTCCAGACTCGCTTAAATCCATTGTTCCGCGGGCATTTTCAGTCAAACTGTTACTCATAACGGTTTCTCTGAACAGTCTTATTTTACGTTCAAGATCCAACTGCGTACCGCATTGTACGGTTATTCGGTTATCGTAGTTCATTGTTATGTCAGTCACATCGGTAACATTTATTTCGATAACCTTATCAAGAATACCCGTTGCCTCAAGCGTTGACAGCAAAATTTTTGTAATATCGAATTTTTCGTTTTCGTCGGTTTTTAAAATTTCACCCAATTTATAGTCCGTAACCGTCAATCCGGTTACTGTCGGTAATGTTTCACCGTTGTTGCCGGTATCGGTTAAAACTCTCAATTCAGAATTTACAAGCAATGTCTTACCGTCAATTTTTATATACGCAGACGGTGTATATTCCGTCACCGTAACTTTTACCGACGGTGGGAATAACCTTTTCTGCACATCAACGGTATCTATATATGGTATTGTTTTTAACGTATTCCTTATTTTTCGTCTGCCACTGCGGAAAAGATTTTGACCGACAAGCGGTTTTAGCTTTTCTTGGAACTGTTCGGCTGTTACGAGAACATTTCCCTCAACCGATACGGAACGAATGTTAAATATCGGTGTCATAAATAAGAGCACGCTTACAAGAACCACCGCCAAAACAAATCCCAGCAATGCACGTCTACGCTGTATTTTAAGACGCTGTTGCTTTTGTTTTTTTTGGTAGCGAATTTTTCGTAGGTTCACGCCGAACACTTCTTTCGGGAACATCTTTATGTTCTTTCAAGGTTCTTTTCTCTAACCTGCTCCAATCATATTCAGTTGTAGTTTTTGTAACCTTACGACCGCCTGTTTTGACGACTCGTATATTACGATTATTTTCATCCATACTATCACCCTGAATTATTCTCGTCTGATTTTCGCTCCGCATTCAAGCAGATACTTTTCTATATTTTCATAACCTCTGTCTATAAATTCTGTGCCGCTAATCGTCGTTGTACCGTTTGCGGCAAGTGCCGCAACAACAAGTGATGCGCCTCCGCGCAGTTCCCTTGCAACAACATTTGCACCCTGCAAAGTGTTTACGCCTCTTACAACGGCACTTCTGCCTTCTACTTTTATGTCAGCACCCATTCGTGTAAGTTCATCAATATGCTGAAATCTGTTTTCAAATATATTTTCTATAAATACACTTGTTCCTCTTGCAACAGTTGCAAGCGCCATAAACGGCGATTGTATATCCGTCGGAAAACCCGGATACGGCATTGTTCTTACTATATGTATACTTTCAAGTTTCTTGGGAGCTTTCTGAATAATTTTATCTTTTTCTATTCTGAGCTGTACTCCCATATCCAAAAGCACATGGAGCATTGCTCCCATATCGCGTGGATTGACATTTTTAAGACATATCTCTCCGCCCGTAATCGCAGATGCGGCAAGATATGTTGCGGCAACAATACGATCGGGCATTATCGTATACTCCGCACCGTGAAGCTTGCTTACTCCCTCTATTTTTATTACACTGCCGCCCATACCGCGGACTTTTGCACCCATACAATTCAGGAAGTTACCCAAATCAACAATCTCCGGTTCACGCGCCGCATTTGTAATAGTGGTAAAGCCCTCCGCACAAACTGCGGCAAGCATAGCATTTTCTGTTGCTCCGACGCTCGGAAAATCAAGATGTATGTTTCCGCCGACAATCTTATCAGCACTGCATTTTATATAGCCGTGTTCTTCCTGAATATCGACACCGAGTTCACGCAAAGCCTTTAAATGCAAATCAATCGGTCTTAAACCAATCGGACAACCGCCGGGCATACTTACAACCGCTCTTTTGCACCTTGAAATTATCGCTCCCAAAAATATAATTGAAGAACGCATCTCGCGCATTAAATCTTCACATATTTTACAGTCACACATATCTCTTGTATCAACCGTTACGGTATTGCCTGCCCTTTGTACTCTGCAACCCAATCTTTCAAGTACCAAATCTGTTTTATCTACATCACGAAGATATGGACAGTTTTTCAAAGTACATACTCCGTCAGCCATAACCGTGGCTGCAAGTATCGGCAGTACGGCATTTTTCGCACCTTGTACACCGATTTCACCGCTTATCTTATTTCCGCCGTCTATAACAAGTTTGCCCACTTTAAACACCTCGCATTATAATATAATTCTCATATGATTATAATACGAAATATCTATAATTCTGTTACAGTCTTATTATTATAGCACATTTCAAAAAATTTTTAAAGGGTTAATTTATAAAAATAATATACCCTTAATATCAATGTAACAATGCAAAATTTGTCGGTTAAAAATTTCATACTATATATATATAATAGATAAATCAAATTTTTTTCTTTTTTTACAAAAAAGTTCTTGACAATACCCACACCTTTATGGTAATATATTATGCGTAGCTTAAATAGATATGCGTCCGTAGCTCAGTTGGATAGAGTGAACGGCTACGAACCGTTAGGTCGTGGGTTCGAATCCCTCCGGGCGTACCATAAGTTACAATATCCGAACCTCGGTTCGGATATTTTTTTGTTTTTCTATAAAAAACAATATTTTTTGCAAAAAAGTATTGACAAAATAATTTTAATGTGCTATCATATTATTTGTCGTCAGACATTAAAACTGAATATGCGTGATTAGCTCAGTTGGTAGAGCACCTGACTCTTAATCAGGGTGTCCAGGGTTCGAACCCCTGATCGCGTACCACAAGTTGTAATATCCGAACTTTAGTTCGGATATTTTTTTGTACAAAAACAAAATATAGCCTCTTAGAACTATATTTATACAGAACTATATTGAGTTCATTAAACGAGATTTTAATACAATGTCAGTCTTCTTCTATTATTTGCATACTATTAATAACATTTTTATATTCTTTTGCAACTTCCCCAAATTGCTTATCAATCAAAATTTTATCACAATCTTCTCCGTTATGATTAATGTTATAAAGGGTTTCCGTAAGAGCCGAACTTGCCTTATAAAGTTTTCCGAAATCAAGACTTACTGACGAGCCTTTCAGAGTATGCGCACAAAGATACGCTTTTTCATACAATTCTTCATTCAAAGCCTTTTTCAATTCATTAAAAGCGGTATCGTTTTTGAAACACTGTACAAAGCGGACAACATATTTTTCATCAATGAGTCTTCTTTTGACTACTTCAAAATCACCGCCGACTTTATCATAAAAAACTTTCAGTCTCTTGGTCGTTCCTGCAATATTACCTCTGTATTCAATATAATTATAGTATTCTTTTTTAATTTCATTCAAATTTCGAGTTCTTATCGGCACAACATCGCCCGATTTCATTGTAAAATCATTCTCAACACTCTCTATCTTGTTCATATTAACAAGATAACTCTGATGACATCTCAAAAATGCTCTATGATTTATTTCTTCCTCAATATCATTAAGTTTCTTATATATTGTGTACTCGTTTCCGTCTGTGCGATGAAGAATACATTTTGAATTACTGCTCTCAATATATTCAATCTCACTGTACAACACTTGAATTACGGAATTGCGTTTTTTTATTTGGTATGTATGCATATTTTCATAATTGCTCAGCACTCTGTCAAGTACCATGCTGATTTTATCTATATCGTGCGGCTTAACCAAATAACCGCTCGCCTCAACGTCATAACTTTTAACCGCATATTTTGACGTTGTGGTAAGAAATATAATCTTACCTTTATAATTCATATTTCTAAGTTTTTCCGCAACTTGTATTCCGTTTAACTTGTCCATATACATATCAAGAAATATTATATCATAATACTCCCCATCTTCTATCGAATAAATTAAATTAACGCCGTTTTCATAGCTATCAATATTGTATTCAATAAATCTATCTGAGAAATAGATACTTAGTTGCTGACGGATTATTTCCCTATCACTTAGATTGTCATCACAAACTGCAATATCCATTTTTTAGGTTCACCTCACAAGGAATTATTCTATCATAATTATACCACAAATATGTATTTTTTGTCAAATTCATCGTAAACACCTTCATTTTCAATATATTCATATTTCTACGCTTATTTATGCTATAATTTTATCATACAAAAGGATAAAAGGAGAAGTATAAAATGGTAAACTACGGAGTGATTGAAGAAAAAATGTGTGATTCATGTATGGGGGAATACATCACCTATGGTATAGGTGCTTATACTACACAGGCTCACGAACTAATAACTTTTGTTTCGGATGTTTTTCCATGTAAGGATGACGCCGAAAAATTTGTGAATGTTTGTAATAAAAACGAACTTTCATTACATCATTTAAGAGATGTTATCGAAGATTTCATCTGAAATAAAAAAGCACTGAATAAATTAAACTTTGTTCGGTGCTTTTTTATTGCAATTCACTTTGAAAGGTGCTATACTTGATATGCAAAAAATATACAAAGGAGCATATGTATGAGTAAAGCACCATCGGATAATCAGTATTTCGGTACTGAAAAAACAATGAAAATTTTATTTAAGCTTGCGCCGCCCGTTATGCTGGCACAGCTTATTCAATCTTTATATAATATAGTAGACAGTTTTTTCATCGGTAAATTCTCAGGATACGCACTGACGGCACTTTCTGTAATATACCCTATGCAACTTTTGATATGTGCCGTTGCAGTCGGAACAGGTGTTGGCGTCAATACCGTTATGGCACGGTTTTACGGTCAAAAGCGAACTTCCAAAGCGATTAACACCGCCGGAATAGGAACTGTTATGGCTGTTGTGAGTTGGTTCATATTCGCTTTAATTTCATTTTTCATCATAAAACCGTATGCCTTAATCTCGGCAGAATCTGAAATTGTACATGAGTACACTATTACGTACGGAAGAATAATCGGAATTTTCAGCTTGGGAATATTCCTTGAAAGCACTTGGACAAAGATTTTGCAATCGCAAGGAGATATGAAAACACCTATGATTGCTCAGATTGTCGGTGCATTGACAAATATCGTACTCGACCCTATTTTAATTTTCGGAATGTTCGGAATTAAACCGATGGGTGTCGCAGGTGCTGCTGTTGCAACCGTCATAGGTCAGTCGCTCGCCGCTGTCATAACAGGTATTAAAGGATTTTATAAGCCGCCGAAATTAAATATATTTTTGCCGTATGTAAAACAAATATATGCAGCAGGACTGCCGAATATTATTATGCAAGCATTGTGGACTGTATATATTCTCGGGCTGAACGTACTTCTTGCGTCATTCTCTGATGCATCCGTAACCGTGCTCGGTATTTATTATAAACTTCAAAGTTTCTTCTTTATTCCGCTTAATGCTCTCGGCGTATGCATAGTGCCTGTATTGAGCTTTAATTATGCGATAAACAGAAAAGACAGATGTAAACGCGTGTTTTGGGAAACTGTTGCCGTATCTGCCGCATTTATGCTTTTAGGCGTGGCGATATTTGTGCTTTTGCCCAAACAGTCAATCGGAATATTCTCAAATGATACAGAAGTTTTGAATATAGGTAATGTGGCTTTCCGAATAATCGGAGCAAGCTTTGTACCCGCCGCACTCTCGCTTACATTCCCTATTTTGTTTCAGGCTATCGGAAAAGGTAAGGAAAGTATTTTTATAACAGTGCTAAGACAAGTTGTACTTCTTGTTCCTCTTGCTTGGGTATTTTCGTTCGCAGGACTTAATTATGTATGGCTCACTTTTCCGGTTACAGAAATTATAACTTGCAGTGTCAGTATGATTTTTTATAAAAAAGTTTTTCATAAAAATGCGTAATTTTTGACTGTCGATTAAAAAAATCGACAGTTTTTTGTTATGAAAAATGGCTTAAAACCTATGGTTTTGAAAGTTCACTAAAAAAAGTTTAATTTTTTTCAAAAAAAGTGTTGACAAAAGGTATATGTTCTGCTATAATAATTTTTGTCAGTTGAGCTGATGAACAAACATCTGGAGAGATGTCTGAGTGGTTGAAAGAGCCGGTCTTGAAAACCGGTGACGGTTCCGCCGTCCGTGGGTTCGAATCCCACTCTCTCCTCCATTTAAAATTTTATATTTTGTACTGCATACAAAGCTAATTGCTATTTAGAACGGCAGCAATTTTAACTTGTTGTATGCTTTTCTTTTATGGAGAAGTACTCAAGAGGCCGAAGAGGCGCCCCTGCTAAGGGTGTAGGTCGGGAAACTGGCGCGAGGGTTCAAATCCCTCCTTCTCCGCCAAAACGTATAAACCGTATAAATGCTTGAATATCAAGTGTTTATGCGGTTTTTTAGTGCTTATGAGAAGAAAATCAACGTGATAAAAAGTGATAAAATGTGATAAAATGTTATACTTTTTTGTTAGTCAGTTAGTCAAAAGTTAGTCAGATTTTAGTCAAAAACAGAGTAAAAATATGATACAATAACAAACTCCCAACAAAAATGTTGGGAGTTTTCTGATTTATTACGGATGGCATTTTGAACACGGTGTATAACCTTGTGCTACAGCCTTATCTTTGGAAATTGCTATTTTGCTCTTTTTTAAATATTGGCAACCATTACTATGATATTTAGAACCTGTATTTGTTATATATACTGTATATGATTGATTATCATTTTGACTTACAGCATTTGCTTTTGCCTCCGCCGCCGCTTTTTCTTGAGCGGCTTTTTCAGCGGCAGCTTTCTCTGCCGCCGCCTTTTCTGCCGCCGCTTTTTTCTCGTCTAATTCTTTTTGGTTGCTTTGAATATCGCTATCTAATGAAGTAATATCATTATTTAATTGCGAAATTTGATTATTATAATCCGTTTTGCTTGCATTATATTCATCTATTGCTTTTTGAACATCAGCTTTAGAATTTAATGTATTGTTTAAATTCTCTTTTTTATCGGATAGTTCTTTAATTTCACTTGTAATTTCGTTATCAGATTGCTTGAGTTCCTCAATTTGTGATTGCGCCTCTTGCATAACAAGATTATCTAATTTATAAATGCCACCCCCTGCGTATGACACACACATAGAAACCGCAGAAACTACCGCTGTTATTATTGCGACTTTAGGTTTAATTGTAATTCCTTTAGCCAAATATTCTTTGATTTTATCTATTATTTTCATTTTCTTGTCCTCCGCTTTTTAGTATTTAGATAGCTCGTTTTTTATGTCATTTAATTTTTGTTCTTTTTGAGATTTTTGCGTGGACAAATCGTTTGCTTTATTAGACAAATCTTGAATTTCTGAATTGTATGTATCTCTTTTTGCCTCGAACTCGTTGATTTTATCTACTTTTCCTTGTATTTCCGAAACTTCTTTCTCTAAATTTTCTTTGTTCTTTTTATCTTCATTATATATTTTTTGTTGTTTGGTATAATCGTCAAATTCTGATTTTTCGTTTTTGAATGCTTGGCTCACATATGAACTATCATATTTTCTTGACGTTCCAAACATAAAGCCCCCAAAAACCAAAGCAATTAAAATTCCGTAAATGATAATTACTTGATAACCTTTTAGCTTGTGCTTGTCAAGAAATTCTTTAATCCCTCTTTTTTCAACTTCGGTTAGTTCACCGCCGCAATTTTGGCAAAATACCATATTATCAGCATATTTCATTTTGCACTGTTTACATTCTTTCATTGGTAAATTCCTCCTTTTTCTTTTATATTACCATATTAAAACATTATTGTCAAACAGATACCGACATTTTTCTACTTTTGTTTGAATTTTTTGACTTTGCTTTATAGAAAAAAAGAACGCCACATTTTGAGACGTTCTTTTTTGTTTTCAAATACTTATTCAACTTTTTCTGTAAACAACTTTTCAAACTTTTCGTTTGCTTTCTTTCTTGCGGCTTGCTTTATGCCGTTTGAAGAATATTTTTCACCGTTTTTCTTTCTGATTTTTCCGCTTTGCATATCTTTAACGATTTTTTCATAATACGCATTATATTCTTTGTATTCCTTGATAGACATATTAGCTCTGTATTTATGACCGTCATCCTTCGTGTATTCACGTTTGCTTTCGTCAGTCCAACTATCAAGCGTTTCAAACACATTTTCTTTCTTTGTCCAATCGGTTATATTTTTGTATATTCCATACAACAAAGCCTCACCGTTTTTCAAAGGAATACCTGTTGCTGTGCCTAACTCTTTCAACAATTTGTTTATAGACTTTACATACGCCCAAGGACTGCTTGCTCCGTTTTTGCTCACAGTCGTTAATAGGCTTGTAAGACTATCAACCGTATTATTGATTGTATCTAATGCAGGCGCTTGAATATCATACCATACAGCGCCCTTACCTATGTTAAAAATGCTCAATATATATTCAACCAGTGCCGCTGTTTCAGATCCGCCTAAAGTAGTACCCATTACAGTATTAAAACAATCCGTTAAATATGCCGACATAGCGCTTTTTAAGGTAATTGTCTTATCTTTATCGTCTTCTCCGTAATAATCATCAAACTTGCCTTTCAGAAATCTCCCTATACCGTCACACAAATTCAAAACTATTGCCGCAATTATTTGTGAACTTATAGCTTTTCCGAGATTATGAGCGGCTGATTTTAAGTCCTCTGCGTTTTCTTCTGTCTTGTTTGACTGATAATCTTGGTAACGTGCGTTATATTCCCCGTATGCGTCATAAAGTATATTAAAGTTCTGCATAACCTGTGTCTTGAACATCGTTACAGACTTGACTAAAGCATTAGGGTTTCTCAATATATCAGGACGTTGCATAGTTGAGTAATTCGGCTGAGTATTTTCGATTATGCTGTTATATACATCTGCCACTTGTTTGTAGTATTCGTCCGTACCTTGTTCAAGTGTTTCGTAGTTATCTCTCACATAAAATTCAGCCGCTTTCCATAACTTTGTGGTTGTTGCTATATCCATAGCTTGTATCCAACCCATAAGCAACGGCATTTTACCTTTTTTAGTCCAATCTTCATAAGTGCCGTCCGCATAATCTCCAAATTCACTTGTTGTATAACCTTGTGAACGATACCACAAAAGTGGAGTGTACTTATCAATGATTTTTCTATCGCTGTCCGATACTCTTTCTGAAAAAGCTTTTGCAAGCGGTTTGTAGCCTACCACTGCCGCCGCAGTCGGATATGACGCTGCTTGTTTTAATGTTACACCTAAATTAAGAGATAACACACCTTGCGCATAGTGCCCTTTTAGCATATCAAACAACGTTCCGTCCGTCTTACGTCCGCTCTGTAAGTCTGTAATTAAGTTTTCTATGTATTTATCCGCATTTAGTCCCCATTTTTGTTTTAGACTTTCTTTTACGCTATAATTATAGTTTCTACCCATTGAGTTGTATACTTTATTAAAGTTTCTAATAGGTATAGCAAGTCCGTAATAATCAGCAACATCGCTCATTTGTCTGTTAATGGCTCTAATAACACTTTCAAGCGCTACAGGATTGCTTGCATATTTACGTTCTTTCAACATTCCTTTGCCTTCCAAAGTTCCGTTTTTCACAAGACTTTCAAAGTCATTGTTGATAAAGTTTCTGTTGCTTACAATAGGAAAATAATCTCTTGCTGTCGCAATTTCATAGCCTTTAAGCGCAATCGACGTTTCATTTATAGCTTTTGAGCAATCATCATTGAAGAAATTATATGCTACATCAGCAAATTGTTTTTCAAACGGTGTCATTTTGCTTGTAATCTCATTGACCTGCGACGGCGTAAGACGTATTATAACGCCTGCGCTTTCGTAAGCGTCTTTGATTTTACCTTGTTTATACAAATCTATATTGGGAATGGTTATTCCTCCGTATTGGATATGTTTCAAGTTCGAGTAATTTTTTGAATGTAAATATAATGACGTTCTCATATCAGGCGTTATATACACTTTTCTACCTTGTGTATCGTATTTGCTTATGTCGATTAATTCAGCCTTTTTTCCTGTAAATTTTGACATTTCTTCTGTTTTGTTTATGACTGTTTTAAACTTTTCGCTTGCTCTTTGTTTAAAAGTCATACTTTTTCTTTGACCGTCACTTAAATCTTTTGCCAACCCCTCAAACACACCGTTCTTGGCATATCCTGATAGACGTCTAAACATTCTTTCGGGTGTTAGTTGTGTGCTTATATAACCTCTATACCACTTGCCTTTTTGCTTATTTTCTATGCCTTTGCCGCGTTGTATTTCTTTAATGCTTTCCATTGCGGTATGCGCAATTTCTCTGTTGCGAACGTCGTTAATCATTTTATCCTTGGTTCTTATCTCGTGTTTGACTTCTTGCAGGGTTTGAATGAGGTCACGCACATCATTAATATTCATATCCGCTATTTGCATTTTATCAAGACGCGATATTTTTAGTTCAACATCTTTGTCCGGCAAGAAGTTTTCGTCTTGTTTTAACAATTCGTAATCTTCTTTTAATTGCTTTAGGTCAAGTTCGCCCATAACAGCTTTTCCGTCTTTTGTAGTATATCCTTTTTTGAGTATACCTTTAGAAACTGTGTCAATTTCTTTAAGTATATCAGGCAACTTATTCTTGTCCTGCGGAGATAGTTTCATGCTATTAATTTCTCTTGCTAATTTTAATAGTTTTGTTCTATCCTCACTTTCTTTTTTTCTTGCCTTTGCCTTTTCTTTTTGCTGATTTACCTTGTCAATTAATTGTTTACGAATTTTCTCACGTTGTTCGATATATTTTGTCTTTTGTGTTTCAAGCCTTTTCTCGTATTTATTCTCCAAACGTTCCTTTTGCCTGTCTAATTGTTTTTCGTGCTTGTTATTCAAGCGTTCTTTTTGCTTGTCTAAAGCACCACGCATATCGCTCTCGGTGTATATCTTGTCTGCATTACCGTTTTTGTCGATATACCCCATATCATCTGCAAGATTTATAGAACGTAAAATAACTTCATTCGTCACTTCCTCCAGCATCTCATCGCGTTCTTCTGTACTGAGGTCATATTCTTTCGGTTTTAAGTTGCGCAATGTATCAACAATATTTCGTAGTTGGTCGCCTACCGCCATATGTGTACTCTCATCGAATATACCAGAATATTCTTGCGCCAATTCCTTGTAATAACTGTCTACCGGAATACCCTCTTTATTCGATATTGTCAAATAACCGAAATTTTGTTTACGGAAGTCGTTCCACTCCGTAAAGTCGCCTTTATCAACCTCTGATATTCTTATCTTGGTTGACTTAATTTCTTTACGCAAATTATTGTATATTTCCTCCGCATAGTTGTCCTTTTTCTTCATTTGGTCAACTATTTTTTCAGCCACACCATAAGCGGCTTTTTCTAATTTTGCGTATTTCTTGTTTATGTCGCCCTCGCCGTAATAGGTATCATTGATTTTAGAAGTAATATCTGCTATTGCCTCTGATATATCCGACGGCTTTACCTTACTTTCAACACCATAATCACTTATAAGTTTTTTTGAAACAGAATGTACTGTTGTAGGCTTACTTTTTTGTGATGAATAACGTATGTCTGCATTATTCTTATCAAAAGTACCTATGTTGTCTGTTGCGGATTTGATTTGTTCGGAGTTAAACACCGCATACTGTCCATATAAATTATCAATCAGTCCGTCATAACCCCGTCTTTGCAACTCCTGACGGATTGCAGAGGGATTTTCTTTCATAATTGAAAAATAATCATAGTCACCGCCTATAAGGTCACGCAGTTCCTTATCCCCTTTCTGATACATATTCAAAAATGTACTGCGGAATTTTTTGCCGTCATTTTCAGTATTGATTATCAGTGGATTTCTCAGGTTAAGATAAACTGGCATAACGCTTGAGCCATACTTTTTTGCAGTTGATTCTTTATCCGTAAAGAAGAATCCTTCACCAACATAATCTCCCGAATTTTCTCTCGTATTAAATCTTTGAGTATCAAACGTTGTAAAATTCGAAGTTGTGCCATGATACACAATTTTGGGCGTTCCGTCCTCATTTACAACTTTACTTGCTTTACTCGGGTTATTTTCCCAATCTCCAAACCAATTTTTAAAATTTTCGGATTTAATCTGCACATTATCAGTATTATTTTCAACTGTATCAAGGTTACTGCTATTTGAACTCTTTAATGAGAATTTTCCTCGTGTTCTGCCATTTTCCGAGTTTCTTCTACCATTCTCATATACTCTCCGAATTTCTGTACGTGTTCCTTCGCTCTTCGGCTTAAAGCTGTCAGTTCTTCTTTTGTCAACTTTCTTTCTGTACTGCCTGATGAGTTCTCGTGTTTCTCTTTCTGTAAGTCCGTTTCTTGATATCTCACGTCTTATCCCCTCGCTTTCTGCAAAATTTCTAATCTTTTCAATTCCTAATTGTTTAAGTTTTTCCCAAGTTTCGTCTGTAGTAATCATTTTTTCGGACATATCCTGCCCTGTTGTCATTGCATAATATCCAACAACTTTACCACCGTTATCCTCTATAAATCCTTCAAGACCTTTAAATGTTCTTCCTGTTGTAGAGTTATCATCTATAAGCAAAAATGATTTACCTTTAATATCATTATATCTTATGTCACTTGATATGTCAAACTCAGGATAGTTTTCCTTCATTCTTTCCCAAATTGATAACTTTCTTGAATTGCTCTCTTTTTGCTTAACAATTTCATAAAAAACTTGATTCCCATTTTTCTTTGATATAAAATACGCTATACACTCGGGTAAAATGTTATCGCTTGTGCCTTCTGCGCCTATAACTGGCAACAAGTACACATTATTCGATAGATTTTTCATTATACCTGATTGATATACAAATTGTTCTATCAAATTATATGCGGACTTAACGTCTCCTTTTTTTGCTCTATTATATGCTTCTTTTTGTTCGTTATTCATATCTGAATAACGATACGCATATTCGACGTTGTCTTTATTGAGTGTATTCTTTGCTATGGATTTAATTTGTGCATTATCAGCATTACTTTTATCAATCAAATAATTTGATACATTTAATGTGTCGTTTTTATTTTTTAGAGGTATTCTGAAATGTAATTCATCATCGAACATATCATCAAGCACTAATTTTTCGACGGGAATTTTCAACGACACTGTTTCGTTTCCGTATCCTGCCGACTGTCCGTCTAGCTTTGTCGATACAAATATACCGTCCTCTTTTGCTGACATTACTCCTGTTTTACGAATATTTTCGGCATTGTCTTTGGAAGTATTATGATACACATACGCATAACCGTTTTCATCTACCCTGCCACCGACGTTCCGAATTTCTTCTATTGTGTCATAAGCATTTAGCAAATCGTCGCCACTAAGACGATTTTCGATTTTTTCATCATTGCTTTTCTTCATAGAATATTTAATATCAGCATTATTGTTTGAATTATCAACACCTTTCCCACTCTCCCAAAATACAACGTCCGCATTTTGATTAGGTTTCATACTTTCAGGGAATGTATTAAGCCTTTCTTCTTTGCTCATACTTTGTCTTGCCTTAACGTCGTCAGCCTCGATTTCACCTGCGCTTTGGTTTCTGTTTTTGCTATCAGGGCTTTCACCGACTGCAAATCCCTCTCGTACTTGTATTGCGTGTTGTACTTCGTGAATGAGTGATTTTAATTTTTCTTGTGTTGGCAAATTTTCATTTATGAATATACAATCGAAATTAGGTGAATAAATCCCTCTTGCGTCTAAGTTCGATATTTCCTTGACCTTTACTTTTTTTAAATCGGGATATGCTTTGAATAAGTCCTCGTGTTCAAGAACTTCGTTTAAGTTCACGGCTTTGCCTAAACGTATTTTTTCTTCTTTGTATTTAGCTTTGCTATCGTCAATTTCAAACTTCCACTTGTTATCTAATCCTCTGCTCCAACCTGTTTTTGGTCGTATTGTTTCTGCTTTTTCGCCGTTGAGTTCCATTTCTTTTGCACGAGAAAGTTGAGTAATATTTGCGGTTTCTGCCTTAGTACCGCCAAACGAATATCTTGTTTCACTTCCAGTGTCGCTCTCCGTATTTTCTGTCGCCTCTTTTAGCATATTTTCAAGTAAATCATGTGTTTTTTGTAAGTCTTGCATTTGAGAATGTTTACTGCTGAATTTTGCCTTTATCTTATTTATAAGTTCCTTGATAGCGTCAAGCAATCTGCGTATAACCCCACGTCTTTGCTCTTTATTTTCTATACTATCAACGAACTCCATAACTGCGTCAGCGTCTTTAAGAATATTCTGAGTATAGTCGGCTACAATTTCTCTTGTAGCCTCTTCGTATGTTAAATTTATTGACGATTTAGCGTAAGTATCAACCTTTTCTTTTGCAAGTTCATCAATACTTTTATCGGTGTTTTTTTGAATAAAGTCAAGTACACATTTCTTGTATTCTGTATAATCGAGCGTATCTTCAAGATAATGAGTTAATTCGTGTGAAAAAACAGTCATAACCTTGTCATCGGCAGACAACGAAATATAAATCACGCCCTTGTAATAACAACCGTTTGCGTCATTACTTATTGTTGGTACAATCTTTATAGGCACACCAATAGCACTACCGAGAGTATCTAATGCTGTTCTGTCCTCCAAAGACAAAAGGTCAGAGTATTCGTCCTGTAATAAACCCGGTATCTTATCTTCGGCTGAAATTTCGATACTTTTTACTGTATCATCAGTCCGAACAGTATTTATATTTTCATCTATATTAGGCGCTTGACTACTGATGTTTTCGCTTTCAGCATTATTTAATACACCTGTATTGTTCTGCATTCCAATATTGCCCGCATTTTGCTCGACTTGAACGGAATTCTTTGTAATATTTAACGCATTTATAAACTGTGACATATCGCCACCTGTTTTCGTTACTCCGTTATCGTCATACAAATAAATTGAATATCCGCTTGTTTCGTTTTCTGCTTGTTTCATAAATTCGATAGCACTATTTTGATTAGGAAGAATTGCTACCGCATTGCCTGTCGGTAAATACGAAACAATATTATTACCGTTTGAATTTTGATGTGTACCAAAATGACCGTATGTAATTCCGTTTCTTGTTCCGTACTCTCCGTTTTTTTGTTTTACCGTAAAGTCACTTTCGCTTAGTTCGTTAGAATAACCATTATCCCTTTCAATGACATATCCTATATTTTGCTCATTTTCGGTTATCGGAGCAAATGTTACGTTGTTATTTGGATTTTCAGTTATATTCAATGATGAATAATCGCCATTTTCTATGTCTTGTACTTGTGCGTTTAAAACTTCGTTTGCACCATATACATTATTGTGTAGATTGGCGTTTTTCTTTATCCCCTCTCTTAAAACATCTTTAAAATTTCTGACTACGGTTTGAAATTCTCTGTTTCCGTCAAGTACACTGTTTCCGGTAAGAGTTTTATTTACAAGTTCATCAGCAAGATTATCTGTTTCTTGTGATAAAACTGTGTAGCTACGTCCGTTTTTCTCTGACATAGCTTGCACAAAGTCATTCGCATAGTTGCTTACATAGTTTCTGTCAAAAAGATTATCATTGTTCGACATAAACTTTGTATTTGCCTCTTGTATACCTGTTGCACTTTCAGATACATTTAAGCCGACTTTATTCATTGCATTATGTACTTCCTCTGTAACTCGATTTACAGACGGCTGTACACCGTTTTCTTGTGTGTCGTTAAATGCAGCGTCAGTTGTAGTTGGTGTATCTGCGCTATTAACGCTGTCTGCTGTATCATTAATAATTGAATTATCGGTGTTAATTTCGGAAGCTGATACATCATTCTGTTGTTTTTGATTTTCATTAAACTGTTGTACTTGATTAAGCTTGCTTTCGTCAGCTTGGTTTAGTATAAATTTGAATTGTTTTACTGCATAATCAAAAGCACTGTTACCGTCAAGTTTACTTTCCCCTGTAAGTATCTTTTGAGTTAATTCATCAGCAATATTGTTGTCAAGAAAATCACGATTCGGATAATTGTCACTCTTTTGAGCAACCTCAACAAAACTATTCGCGTATCGTCTGACAAAATCCTTATTATACCCTTGCGGATTGTTTTCTGCGACAACATCAGCTTTGCTTACGTTGTCTTGAACTTCTTTCGGTAACTTATCTGTTTTTTGTACTTCAACATCATTTGTCTTGACGCTTATAGGTGTTTGTTCTTGAACGGTTTGTATCGGTTCTACTTCTGGTGTTTTTGGTACATTTTGTATCGAATTTGTGTTTTGTGGTGTTGAATTTGTGTTATTTATGTTTGTAAGCTCTTTTGTGATATTGTCCACATTCCCTACATTTGATGTTTTTGATATTTTTTCTACATCATAAGGAATTGAATCAGCTCTGTCGTAAAATTCTTTTGCTCTGCTTTTGATAGTCCTTAAGTCCTCTTGCATACTTCTTACACGAGCGTCCTCACCAACAAAACGAGCTTTTTCTAATACAGTATCTTTAACTGGTGCATTTCCTTTGCCGGTTAAGTATTCTGTAACAGTATCTGACGGAGCATTATTTTTTAGTTTAAAGCCTTCTCCGTCAAGATACTTAATCATTGAATCGGAGTAATCCATAACATTTTTAGCAAATTGTTTAACACTTTCTACGTCGTTTGTACTTGCTGAATTCATCATACCTTCGTAATCTTTCATCATCTTATCGTTTACAACGTCTAAAGCCTCTTTGCTCGATTGCTTGATTTTACCCATATTTATAGCTGATGTAATTGTTGCAAAAGCAAAGGTCACAGCCATATTCTTAGCGACGTCTTTAGCTGTAGGTCTTTCTTCTTTAGGGTGCAAAAAATATGTAGCAGCACTGTCTGCACCGGCAAATGACGCGCCCGCAACCCCATTTCTTATCATTTCAGGTATAAATTTATGTTGCAATTTCGTTTTAAACAAGATATTTTCGGCAAAATCTTCAACAGTGGAACTTGTCGCACCGCCTACGGCTCCTCCTACAACGCCTATAGCGGTTTCTTTTGCTATATCTTTTGCTTTTTTTCCGTCAGTGGTTGCTTCTGTTCCTTGTTGTAGTCCAAAAACAATGCCGTTTTTTATTGCGCCTTGAACCCAAGTAGGTGTTTTCGCCAACCACTTTACACCTTTCAAAGCACCTCCAACAGCTTCACCTAATCCTATTAGTGAAACTGTAGAACCTGCTAACTCTCCGACGGTACTTGCTATTGGGTGTTCTTCTAATGATTTTGCATTTGCTTGTTTTTCACTTACGTAATTGTTGACATTAAGTCCTGCTTCTTTATATTTTTTTTGTGACTTTAAATTATCAATCGCGCTTCTTCCGCCCAAAGTTGCACCGTCCATTAAACTTGTTATAAATGTATCCGGTGCATTTCCACCTTCTTTTGCTATGTTTTTTCTTTGATTGTTTAATGCAAGTTGCTCTAATGTTTCTTTATCTTTTTTTACTTCTTTGCTAACGCCTTTTTCATTAGGAAGCCAATCATATCCTGCTTCTAAAGGGTCGTTATGTGGAATACGGTTAAAATTATGTTCTTCTGCCCATTTTGAAAAATCATCATAAGAAAAATTATTTGGATCAATGCCATATTTATCATACATAGCATTAAGTTTATCTTCTTTTTCTTTTTGGTGTTTTTGTTTTGCCTCTTGGTATTTCGGCATTGTTTCAAAAGTAGATTTACTTGTTTCTTCAAAAAGATTATTGCCCTTTTCTTTGTGCCGTGTTTTGCTTTTTTGTTCAGAGGGTACACTTTTTGGTGTGTACCCTCTTTTAACTAAAATATCCTGCAATGATTTCAAATTACTTTTTAAATCGGTATTTTCTCTTGCTGTTGATGCAGATTTATTATATCCTCTTTGTGACATAATATTTTGTAATGATTTTAATTTCTCTTGCATATTACTCATATTTTAAGCTCCTCTTTGGTTGTAATTATTTTATTAAAGAACCTGCATTATAAATATCATCATCGGTTAGACCCACTGAATGGAGTAAATCTATACGTTGTTCATCTGTAAGACCGTCCGTATTAGCTGTATTCATCGTCAAAACTTTCTTATAATTGTCCGGAATTGCAGGATTGATTTTGTATGTACCATCAGCATTGACTATAAACATATCTTTTTTTCCCATTTCTTGTGCTGCGTTGTTGTTTCTCTGTATCCAACTGTTAAAGAATTCTTTTGTTATTCCATCCACTTGACTACCGTTTTTTGACGATTTAGAAGAATTAGACGAAGAGGCTGTATTTCCACCTAACGCACCATCCGTCTGTTTGTATGCGTTTACAGTGTTATTCATTTCTGACGTTTTTTCAGCTATCGTATTCTTCGATGCATTGTTTGCAACAGCCATTTCATTCTTGGCACTTGCGTCATTAACACGAATTGTATTATCGGCTTGATTATTGTTAATACGGATTGTATTGTCAGCCTCAATACCTGGCATTCTTTCTTCGTGGTCGTAACCCATTTGTGCAATATCCTTGCTGTTTTTAAGTTCTGCGTCAAACTGTCTTGCGTCCTCTGTTTGCGTATTCGGAACACCGTAATCACCGTCATCATATTGACCGTATTTACTGTAGTTGTTCCAAATTTTTACGCCCCTTGCAACTCTCGCCGCCTGTGCTGTCTGTGTATCGCCTCTTGCGATAGCTTGTTCGATTACCTTTTTATAGTCAATATCTTCTATCGGATTGCCGTTATCATCAAAGAATGGATTTGAAGAATATAGCATACCCTTAGGAATTTGACCTGTAACTTGTGCTGTTGTTGCGTCACGTGATACTTTACCGTTAAGTACAGTTTCATTTCTTTGTACTTCGTTATTCTTTGCTGTTTCGTCTCTATTGAACGCATTATCGATTTGAACACCCATATCGGATAGGATTTTTCGCGCCTGTTCAATTTTTTGCGTTGAATTATAAGCGTTTTGCACCTTTGCATTATACGCGTCTAATACATTCTGTTGCGCCTGTGAGTATAGCGCCGCTTGCTGTCGCATTGCGTTTGCGGCACTGTAACTGTCAACATTACCGCCGTTTGAGGCTGTACCTAAAGCAAGCTGATTATTTCTTCCCTGTATAGCTGATAGATTATATTTACCAAGTATCGCTTTTGCCTCATCGGTAGAAAAAGGATTAGCTTTAACCAAGTTCATATAGTCGTTATAATCTTGTGTATTTGTTTTCATCAAGTCGTTATAATGGTCGAATAGATTACTTTGCTGTTGACCTACAAGGCTTGATGTGGTTTGACTTTTGCCTGTGTCTTGAACATAGTTTTTAAAAGCATTATCAAGCGTACTGTTATCCCAATAAGATACCCCATTTGAACCTACTGCCGACGGCTTGCCTATGTTTTTACCACCTAAGCTAACCTCACCTGTCGTATCGTTATATTGAAGTGCATTGTCTATATCGCTTCGACTTAAACCGTACTTTGAGCCTAAACCGTAAAAATACGGTCTAATCGCACTTTTACCGCTCTGTGCAAAGTAGTCATTAACATACTTCTTTGACGCGTCATATCCACTGTTATAAAGCGTGTCGGCAAGCTTTGTGTCGCCATTTTCACGCATTTGTCCGTAATAGTTTTGTGCCTCGTTTGCTATTTGTGCCGTTTTCTTTGTATCGCCCTCTGCATTTGCATTAAGCCAATTACCTTTTAGCCGTAATATTGTATTTACAGCGTCTTGCGTATTATATGCCATTCGTTTTACCTCCTTATGCTATTCTTCTTGCACCGACATAGTCGCTACGTCCTGATAAATTGCTGATTTTAACGACATCGCCTGTCTTTGGTGCTTGTATGTACTGTCCGTTACCTATATAAATTCCGACGTGTCCCGGAGCTGACGTACTACCACCCGAGCCTCTGAAAAATACAAGGTCGCCCTCTTGCAAGTTATTCTTGCTTACGGCTTGCCCTACATTTATTTGGTCGTATGTTGTTCGTGGTATATCAATACCACTTGCTTTCGCCGCGAGCTGTACAAGACCGCTACAATCAACACCGCTTGACGAAGTACCGCCGTATACATACGGTGTTCCCAAATACTGCTTTGCCGCCGCAACAATCTGTCGTCCTTTGGAAGAACCGCCTGACGAAGTGTTTGAATTGTTCGCATAACTCAATCTGTTTAGATAACTTCTTGATGAATTACTTGATGAATTACCTGTATTTGAACCGCTTACACTCTTAGCCGTGTTGTATAGTTGTCCCATAATAGAACTTACCTGTGTCGCCCAACTGCTATCTATTGCTCCGCCGTCTGTGTATGCATACCCCATTCCTTTCGGATTGTTACCTGTACCTGCTGAATTAATTGACTTTGCACCATACCCATTGTAGTATGTTTTCATAAATTCGCTTGCAAATTGAGTAGCACCTTGTGACATCTGACCATATCTATGGGCGTTGCCCTCAGGATTAACATTTGTAGCACCGTAACCCCAAATATTATTGGTTTTCTTGGCTATGTTTGAAGTACCCCAACCGCTTTCCAAAGCTCCGATGCCGAGTATCGCCAAAGCACTCATACCTGTTGTTTTTTGAGCGTTGTATATACCCTCTGCGTCACTTGTTGATATGACTGAACTGCGATTAAAGTGCTTTTTAATGATTTCGGCTATTTGTGCTGTTGACAGTTTTGGAAGTTGCGTTGCTACATCAAGACTTCCAAGCGACGAACTGTCAAGATTTCCGTTAAAACCAACATTATCATCACCGTTTGAATTAATAGTACCACTGCTAAGAGCGGTACTATTTTCATTTTGAGTAGAATTTGATGAATTTGACATTGTGTTTGTTGGTTGAATACCTGTTGCTTGTGTTATCCATTCTCTAACCTTATCGCTTGTCGCACTACTGTTTACAATCGGCTTATAATCAGCCATTTTATTTATAACCTGTCCGTCTCTTTTGCTGATGAACGGATTAAAGGAATTTATGTTCGGTGCCGTTGTCGTATTTTGCTTTCCGTACAATGTATCAATTTTGTTTTTTA
>OCPR01000306.1_pt1 | contig 68582 bp, 57 predicted proteins | sample 1538611 | NCBI WGS metagenome assembly OCPR01 (sample SAMN04571711, study PRJEB22368) | human gut metagenome | biome: human gut; material: stool | host: Homo sapiens | place: Luxembourg | collected 2012-09-28
GGAAGGGATAAACGCTGAAGGCATCTAAGCGTGAAGCCCCCCTCAAGATGAGATATCCCTCCTTCGGGAGTAAGACCCCTTGAAGACTACAAGGTAGATAGGGCAGAGGTGGAAGTGTGGCAACACATGGAGCTGACTGTTACTAATAGGTCGAGGGCTTGATTAAAAAGGCGGTTAAATCTGTATGAAGTTTTGAAAGTACAAATATTTTAATAGAAAGTTAGCAACGTACTTTGTCTACGTTGTTTTCTCATATAGGGGATTGGTCAAATGGTATGATAGGGGTCTCCAAAACCTTTGGTGGGAGTTCGATTCTCTCATCCCCTGTTCTTTAAAAACACCTAAACAGGTGTTTTTTCTTTATCATATATTTTTTCAGAAATTTATTCTCCACTAATTGTGTAAAATATAAATATTCGGGTGCATGTATAAAGTCCGTGTAAAGTCATTGCACATATTATATTTAGGGGTTTTAGGGGAATTTTCCCCTAACAAGGCGTATTTTGGACGTGTAGTCCCAAAATGCGTATCTTGCCAATGTACCCCTCTATTGTATTTTAGCTTGAAACTATTTTAATAAAGAAATATACTTATAATATGAGTATAGTATAAAGAGAAAAATAACGATGAGAATTATGTGAAAGCGAGGCGATGCGTGTGCTAATAAATACAGCAGAATATCTTTCTGTTATTGAAAACATCAAGAAAGAAATCAAGGATGCACAATACCGTGCAACGATTCATGTGAATTCAGATTTACTGCTCTTGTATTATGACATTGGAACGGTCATTAACGAATATAAAACATGGGGAAACAAATTCATTGATAATCTTTCTTATGATATTCAGATAGCTTTTCCAGAAAGAAAAGGGTATTCCGTCCGAAACCTGAAGTATATGGCGAAGTTTGCTGCCCGTTTTTCTGATAGAAAAATTGTGCAAGAGGTGCTTGCACAAATTACATGGTATCATAATATTGCTTTGATGGATAAGGTCAAAACTGCGGAAGAACATATCTGGTATGCAAATGCAACAGTAAAGAATGGCTGGTCTCGAAATGTTCTTGTCCATCAGATTGAAAGCAACTTGTATCAGCGACAGGTTCTGGCAGAAAAAGTCACAAATTTTGAACACCGTCTACCATCTCCACAGAGTGAACTTGCGGTGCAGACCATGAAAGACCCATATGTATTTGATTTCATTTCTTTCCGGGAAGATATGCGCGAACGGGATATTGAGCAGGCGCTGGTTCGGGAAGTCACAAAGCTACTTCTGGAGCTTGAAACAGGATTTGCATTCTTGGGAAATCAGTATCACTTGAATGTAGGTGGTGATGATTTTTACATTGATTTGCTGTTTTATAACTTGAACCTTCGTTGTTATGTTGTTATCGAATTGAAAACCGGTGACTTCAGACCCGAATACGCCGGGCAGTTAAATTTCTATCTTTCAGCCGTGGACGGCATTTTGAAGAAAGAGCAGGATAATCCATCTATTGGTTTGCTTCTGTGCAAAAGCAAGAATAATGTGGTTGCAGAATATTCGCTCAAAGATATTTCAAAGCCGATTGGTGTAAGCGAATACAAAATAACCAGCAGCCTGCCGGATGATCTGGAAAAGCAACTGCCGTCTGTTGAAGATATTCAGAAACGGATTAAATAAATCTGGTTTCAAAATTTGAAATAGGGATACCGGAATCTCGTTGACTTTATATCAGAGTGGTATATTTTTTTAAGATACAACTTCCGATAAGTTCGGATTAGGAAGAAAGTTTGTTTGGTGTCAATGGATAAATAAACTACCCAAACGTCATAGTGATTATCGGAAATTGAACTTTTATAAAGGAGAATTATATGAAAAAAACAAATAACAGCGTGCTTTCGCAATACCGGGGGGCGTTAATGGGAATATCCATCATATTGATTATAGTTTTTCATTTTACGGATGACTGTCATTATTATTCCTATCATTTTAGTGGCTGGATTTCCTTCTTTTGGAGATATATTTCATCATCAAGTGTGGATGCATTTTTATTCTTTTCTGGTCTGGGGTTATATTATTCCATGAAAAAAAGATCAGATGTTAGAAGTTTTTACATAAGAAGATTAAAAAGAATTCTGATTCCTTATTGCATCGTAGCCGTACCCTCTTATATTTTACTGGATGTCTGTGTAGATAAAACAGGATGGGGAGAAGCCATAAAAGACTTCACATTTATCACATTTTTTAGTGATGGAGACAGGCTTTACTGGTATATTGGACTTATGCTGTTATGCTATTTGATTTATCCCTATATCTTTCAGATTGTGGATAGCGCACGGGACGCAATAGATGGAGAGATCCGGCTGATTTCCATGGTAAGTGCTGTTACCGTATTGGCACTTGTAATTGCATTATATGAGAAAGAGGTGTTTGGAAATGTAAATATTGCTTTGCTTCGTCTGCCTGTTTTTATAGCGGGCTGTTTTTATGGCAGATCCAGTTATGAAAAAAGGGAAAGTTATTGGAAATGGTTGATTCTTTTTGCGTTATCCGGCTATTTGCTCACCATGCTTCCAAGTGGATCTCCTATTTTTGCAAGGTATGTGACCGGAATTTTTAATATCTCATGTTGTGCGGGAATTGCCTGGATCTTTTCCCAGTTATCTATGCGCCCGGTTATAAGAATACTGGAATGGTTTGGTGCTCATTCGCTGGAATTGTATCTGGTACATGTTACCATACGAAAATTTATGAAGGGAGCAGCATTTCATACATGCCGTTTGCGTTACGAACTGGTGCTGGTATGCAGTTCCATTGTGATTGCATGGATACTTCAGATCCTTGTCCGGTATATAACAGATCATTTGCTTAAGGAAAAGAGGTAAGACATATGACCCTACAGCAGTTACATCAGGTAATTACGATTGCAGAAAGCCGCTCCATGAACGAAGCATCCCGAAAACTGTTTGTCTCACAGCCCAATCTGTCTGCGGTTGTGCGCGAACTGGAAGAAGAAGCAGGAATCACCATTTTTATCCGGTCAAACCGCGGAATCGTGCTTACACCGGAGGGAGAGGAATTTATCGGATATGCCAAGCAGGTCGTGGAGCAGTATCATTTGCTGGAATCCCGTTATATTTCGTCTGCATCCAAAAAGAAATTTTCTGTGTCCATGCAGCATTATACCTTTGCGGTCAAGGCATTTGTGGAAGTGGTCAAGGCTGTCGGAATGGAAGAATATGAATTTGCCGTGCATGAGACACAGACGAATCAGGTAATCGAAAATGTGCGTAACATGAAAAGTGAGCTGGGGATTCTTTTCCTGAGCAAATTTAATGAAGCAGTACTCCAGAAACTTTTCAGGGAAAATGATGTGATTTTTGAAGAACTGTTTACCTGTGACACCTATGTATATCTGTGGAAAGGACATCCGCTGGCACAAAGGGATGTAATTTCCATGAAAGAACTGCAGGAATATCCATGTCTGGTGTTCGAACAGGGGAAAAATAATTCCTTTTATTTTGCCGAAGAGATGAAAAGTACCTATGAATATAAGAAGATGATCCATGCGGATGACCGGGCGACCATGCTGAATCTGATGGTTGGTCTGAATGGTTATACACTCTGTTCCGGGATTATCTGTGAAGAATTAAACGGTAATGATTATGCGGCAGTGCCGCTGGCAGAGAGCGAAAAGATGCGGATCGGCTATATCCGGCACAAGGGGATAAAGGTCAGTCCGATCGGAGAATTATATGTGGATATTCTGAAAAAAAGTGGGAAACCACTTTGATAAAAATAGTTTTCATCAAAAAATGCTTGTTTTGGTCATTGGAAAGGCAATTTTTTGGAGAAATTGCATAAGATAGCAGGTATAAATATAAATACACGAAAAAAAACGGTAAGAATCTGATGGAAACGGTTGCGCGATTACCGTCATTATGCAGGAAAAACCGGAGAAATGCGAAGTTTGCACAACTTTGACAGATGAGAAAAAAAGTGGCATAATCTTTTCTAAACTTGGGGATGATAATAAAAGTATGTTGTTTAAAGGTAGAAAGAGGTGTTGGATTATGTATGAAACTGTTAAAGTAATTCGGTTATCAGATATGGATGAAGTTAAGGATTTTGTACGTGCAGCGGGTGGTTGTGATTTTGATATTGATGTAAAATGTGACAGAACATTCATTGATGCAAAGTCATTGCTTGGTATGATTGGACTTGGTGTAAAAAAGAATCTTCAGGTTTGCTACGGTGGAAAGAATGAAAATTTCGAAAACGTAGTTGCTAAATTTGCAGTGGCATAATACAATTATAATATCGTGACTATGGAACTTTAAGTCCCGCTCCGTATTCCGGAGCGGGGCTTTTTATTGTAAAATAATGGAACAAATAAAAACCCGCTTCATACAACAGGAAAATACCCGCGGGAGAAAGGAAGTGTACATGCAGGAATTACATATATCTGTGAGAAATCTGGTAGAGTTTATTTTCCGGGCAGGAGATATCGATAATCGTGCCGGAAAGCTGGCGAGTGCAGAGGCCATGATGGAAGGCAGCCGTATCCACCGGAAAATTCAAAAAAGCATGGACACCTCCTACCAGGCGGAAGTACCGCTGAAAATTGAATGGAAAGCCAACGATTACGTACTGGTCGTGGAAGGACGTGCAGACGGAATCGCCTATGGAAAATTTCAGCCGGATCTGCCGGCTGCGACGGAGTCTGTGCTGCAACCGGAGATGGAGTTTGCGGCGGAAATCCCTCCGGAAGAAGAAATCAGCTTCATCGATGAGATCAAGGGTGTATATAGAAACGTTGCGGCAATGGAACAGCCGGTCTACGTGCATAAAGCCCAGGCAATGTGCTATGCATATATCTATGCGAAACAGAACCGTCTGGAGCGGATCGGCGTGCAGATGACCTACTGCAATCTGGATACCGAGGAAATCCGGTATTTCCGGGAGATTTATACATTTGAGACACTGACCGTGTGGTTTGGCCATCTGATCGAAGATTATCGGAAATGGGCAGACTGGCAGATCGCATGGAAAAAACAGCGGCAGGAGAGTATTCATACACTCGAGTTTCCATTTCCCTACCGGCAGGGACAAAAGAAGCTGGTTGCCGATGTTTACCGCACCATTCTGCGAGGGAAGAACCTGTTTATCGAGGCACCGACCGGAGTGGGCAAAACAATTTCCACAATCTTTCCGGCGGTAAAAGCAGTGGGAGAAGGGCTGGCAGACCGGATCTTTTATCTCACGGCAAAGACCATCACAGCAACTGTGGCAAAAGAAACGTTCGCACTGCTGGAAGAACAGGGATACCGTGCCAAAGTCATCCAGATCACAGCCAAAGAAAAACTCTGTCTGTGTGAGGAGATGGACTGCAACCCGGTAAACTGTCCATATGCAAAGGGACATTTTGACCGCGTGAACGATGCGGTGTTTGATCTCTTGCAGAAATCCAACCTGTTTACCAGAGAGGAAGTTTTAGCGCAGGCGAAAGAATATCAGGTGTGCCCGTTTGAGATGAGTCTGGATGTGGCAACCTGGGCGGACAATATTGTCTGTGATTACAATTACGTATTTGATCCGAATGTATATCTGAAACGCTTTTTTCAGGAGGGGATAAAGGGAGACTATCTGTTCCTGGTGGATGAGGCACATAACCTCGTGGATCGCAGCAGGGAGATGTACAGTGCCGATCTGTACAAAGAAGACGTGCTTGCAGTGAAGCGGATCATGAAAGCGCACAGCCGTACGATCTGCCGTATCCTGGACAAATGCAACAAAGCCATGCTGGAAATGAAACGTGAGTGTGAGCACTACCAGATTCTGGACAGTGTGGGAACGTTGACCTTCCACCTTATGCGGCTGGCCTCCCAGATGGATGAATTTTTGGAAAAACCGCGGGAATTTCCGGAGAAGAAAACGGTGCTGGATTTTTACTTTGCACTGCGCAATTTCCTGAATATCTATGATCTGGTGGATGACCATTACGTGATCTACAGCCAGATGACGGAGGAAGGCCAGTTCCGGATCCGGCTCTTTTGCGTAGATCCGTCGGTCAATCTGCAGAAATGCATCGATAAAAGCAATTCCACGATCTTTTTCTCCGCAACGCTCCTGCCGATCGGATACTACAAGCGGCTACTTTCCACGGACGAGGATAACTATGCCATTTATGCGCAGAGTACGTTTGCCCAGACACAGAGACTTCTCGCATTTGGCCGGGATGTGAGCACAAAATATACGCGGAGGAACAGAAAAGAATACGAAAAAATCGCGGACTATATCGGTGCAGTCACAGAAGCACAGCAGGGAAATTACATGGTGTTTTTCCCGTCTTACCGGCTGATGCAGGATGTATATGAGGTCTTTGCCGGGAAGGCGGCCGATTCGTGCGAGATTCTGATGCAGCATAGTAATATGAAAGAACACGAAAGAGAAGCGTTTTTGGAAGAATTTGAAAAAGAGCGCCAGGGGACACTCGTTGCGTTCTGTGTGATGGGTGGAATTTTCGGGGAAGGCATTGATCTGAAAAACGACCGGCTGATCGGTGCCATCATCGTGGGAACCGGACTTCCGCAGGTCAGCGATGAACGTGAAATTTTAAAGAATTATTATGATGAGCGGGGATTGTCCGGATTTGACTATGCGTTCCGCTATCCGGGAATGAACAAAGTCCTGCAGGCAGCAGGGCGCGTGATCCGGACCAGCGAGGACCGCGGCGTGATCCTTCTGCTGGATGAACGTTTCCTGCAGCGCGAATACGGAGCGCTTTTTCCGAGAGAATGGGAAAAGAGAAGCGTCTGTGGTCTGCCGCAGCTGCGGGAAGAAGTGAGCCGGTTCTGGTCAGACGTCCGGGAGGAGCTTTAAAAACTCTTCGGTGGAGGCAGAAACCGGAAGGGTAGGGTTTAACGAAGCCACCAACTGCCGCTGCGGGATCGTTTCCTGCGTGCGGACGAGGAAGAGATCCTCCGGCTTGTGTTTCAGACAAAAATCCGGGATAAAAGCAATTCCAAGACCGATGCGGGCCATGTCAATGAGCAGATCGTTGCTGCTGAGCTCTACCTGAGGCAGCAGTTCCAGCTGATGCTGCAGGAAAATGTGGTGCAGAAACTCACTCGTTGTGCTCTTGCGGTCTAACATCATGAGCGGATAGGTGCCAAGCTCCGAGAAAGGAACGATACGGTTCGCCAGATCAAAATATGCCGGATTGGCGACGAACACATCCGAGAAAGAGCCAACCGTTTTCTGAATATAGGAAGGATTCAGATGCGGGTTTGGAAAATTTGTGATAATCAGATCTACCCGGCGTTGCTCTAACAGGTCTACACAGCCCATCGAGCTGGCATTGGTGATTTTAATCGGAACATCCGGGAATTTCCGGTGGAATTCCTGCAGATACGGCAGCAGAAAATAACGGCAGATCGTATCGCTGGCACCGATATGCAGCTGTCCCAGACCAAGGGAGCCGGATTCTAAAAGCTGGCTCTCGCCGCGGGAGATCAGATTCATGGCAGGCTCCACATGTTTTAGCAGCAGGGCACCGGCAGGAGTCAGCTGCACTTTTTTTGTGCTGCGGATAAAAAGCGGCTGTCCCAGCTTGCGTTCCAGTGTTTTGATAGACTGGCTTACCGCTGACTGGGAGATAAACAGCTTCTTACTTGCATCCGAAAATGAGAGAGAGCTTGCAACATAATAGAAAACCTTGTATAATTCATAATTGATATCCATCGATCATATCCTCAGTAGTATAGTATAGTATAGTATAGTATAGTATAGTATAGGATATATTATATACCTTTCACAAAGGAGAGAAAAGGAGATTATCATGAAAAAGGGAATTTTGAAAACCTTATGCGGATTGATGGCGGCACTCATGCTGCTTGTGTTCGCAGGAACACCCGTTATAACTCAGGCAGCAAAACTGCCATATTACATTAAAATCAATCGTCAGCAGAACTGTGTGACCGTATATGCACTTGATTCCAAAGGCAAATATACCAAACCGGTCAAAGCATTTGCCTGCTCTGTCGGTGTCAACAATGCCACCCCGACAGGAACATTTTCGATTCCGGCAAAATACCGCTGGCATACACTTATGGGCGGTGTGTACGGACAGTATTGCAGCCGTATTCACGGTGGTGTGCTGTTCCACTCTGTTTTTTACAGTGCACAGGACCCGAGCAGGCTGGCATACAATTCTTATAACCGTCTGGGACAGACGGCATCCCACGGATGTGTCCGTCTGAATGTGGAAGATGCCAAGTGGATCTATGACAACTGCCCGGTAGGAACCAAAGTAACCATCTATGACAGCAAAGATCCGGGACCATTGGGCAAGCCTACCCCGATCCGTATTGATGTAAACAGTCCGTACCGCGGATGGGATCCGACCGATCCGGATCCGAGAAATCCATGGCTGAAACTTCGCCCGACGATTAAGGGAATCAAGAATAAAACCATCGAGAGAACAAACAGCAAAGTAGATCTGAAAAAGGGTGTGAAAGCTTCTGATTACAGAGGTAAGACACTTAAATTTACCGTTTCCGGAAAAGTCAATGCGGCAAAGACCGGAAAATATAAGATTACATACACCGCAAAAGATGCCAAAGGAAACAAGACCCAAAAGAGCATCGTAATTACCGTAAAAGATACGAAAGCACCATCCATCAGCCTGAAGCGAAAGACACTGACCTACAATAAAGCCGTTTCCAAAGAAAAACTGGTTTCTGCAATTAAGGCAGATGTAGTGGCAAAAGATCTGGGCAAAAAACTTGCGTCAAAATATGTTTTCGTGGATGCCAGAGAAGCACATAAGGCAGTTACCGCTATGGAAAGAGGAAACTATGGAACTTATAGCGTGACCGTATATGTCAAAGATACGGCAGGAAATAAATCCAGAAAGCTGAAAGTAAAGATTAATTTTGTAAATCCAAACCCGGGTACCGATCAGCCGGATCAGCCGGAACCGGACACTCCGGGCGTTGTAACGGACAGTGCAATTACCGTACAGTAATTTCATAAGAACAGGTAATAGATATCGTAAGCGATATTAATTTTACTTAATTGTCAACCCATGATACAATAACATAAAGATCAATAGAATGCCCCCAAATGCAGGGGGCATTCCGTTTCGCAAAAGAAGGAGGTAAATCCAATGGGCAATGTACGTCGTGTGTACGTAGAAAAGAAACCGGATTTTGCCGTAAAGGCAAAAGAATTAAAACATGAGGTAAAGCATTATCTCGGAATCGCTGCAGATCAGGTGCGTGTTCTGATCCGTTATGATGTGGAAAATGTATCGGATGCCACTTACCAGAAGGCATTGCAGACGGTATTTTCCGAGCCACCAGTGGATGATATTTATGAGGAGAACTTTGACGCAGAAGGCGGAAACGTATTTTCCGTAGAATTCCTGCCGGGACAGTTCGACCAGAGAGCGGATTCCGCAGAGCAGTGCGTGAAGCTTTTAAATGAGGATGAGGAGCCGATCATCCGCAGCGCGACGACCTATGTGATCAAGGGTGACATCACAGAGGATGAGTTAGAGGCGATCAAAAAGTATTGTATCAATCCGGTAGATTCCCGTGAGACCGGTATGGACAAGCCGGATACCCTCGTACAGAATTTCGATGAGCCGGCAGACGTGGCAGTTTTCGACGGATTTATCGACATGGCAGAAGCACACTTAAAGGAACTGTACAGCTCTTTAAATCTTGCCATGACCTTTAAGGATTTCTTACATATCCAGAATTACTTCAAAAATACCGAGAAGCGGAATCCGTCCGTGACAGAGATCCGCGTGCTTGATACTTACTGGAGTGACCATTGTCGTCATACCACCTTCTCGACAGAACTTAAAAATGTGAAGTTTGATGAAGGATTTTATCAGGCACCAATCAAAAAAACTTACGAAGAATATCTTGATACCCACAAGAAACTGTATGCGGGACGCGATGACAAGTTTGTCTGCCTGATGGATCTGGCACTGCTTGCCATGAAACGTCTGAAAAAAGAAGGAAAACTTGCAGATCAGGAAGAATCTGACGAGATCAATGCATGTTCCATCGTGGTACCGGTGGAAGTAGATGGAAAGACAGAGGAGTGGCTTGTAAACTTTAAGAACGAGACACACAACCATCCGACCGAGATTGAGCCGTTCGGTGGTGCTGCTACCTGTTTAGGCGGAGCCATCCGTGATCCGCTTTCCGGAAGAACTTATGTGTATCAGGCAATGCGTGTGACCGGAGCCGCAGATCCGACCGTATCCGTAAAAGATACGATTGCGGGCAAGCTGCCACAGAAGAAGATCGTGCGTGAGGCAGCCAGAGGTTACAGCTCTTATGGAAATCAGATCGGACTGGCAACCGGATATGTCAAAGAAGTTTACCATCCGGATTATGTAGCAAAACGTATGGAGATCGGTGCTGTCATGGGTGCCGCACCGAGACGTGCCGTACAGAGACTGACATCTGATCCGGGAGATAAGATTATCCTTCTGGGCGGACGTACCGGACGTGACGGTATCGGTGGAGCAACCGGATCTTCCAAGGCACATAACACACAGTCTACGTCTGTATGTGGTGCCGAGGTACAGAAAGGTAATGCACCGACTGAGCGTAAACTGCAGCGCCTGTTCCGCAGAGAAGAAGTCAGCCATATTATCAAAAAATGTAACGATTTCGGTGCCGGCGGTGTATCGGTAGCCATCGGTGAGCTTGCAGACGGACTGCGCGTGAATCTGGATAAAGTACCGAAGAAATATGCCGGTCTGGATGGAACGGAGATTGCAATCTCCGAGTCTCAGGAGCGTATGGCAGTGGTTGTCGCTCCGCAGGATGTCGAGCAGTTCCTTGCTTATGCAAAAGAAGAAAACCTTGAAGCAACCGAGGTGGCAGTTGTTACCGAGGAGCCGAGACTGATCTTAGAGTGGAGAGGAAAAGACATTGTCAATATTTCCCGTGCATTCCTCGATACCAATGGTGCGCATCAGGAAGCAGATGTCGAAGTCGAGATGCCAAAAGAGGAAGACAACTTCTTTAAAAAGATCGAACTTCCGAAAGTTGCAGATGCATTACAGAAAAACGACAACAAATCAGCATGGCTTGCCATGCTTGCGGATCTTAATGTATGTTCCCAGAAGGGACTTGTCGAGATGTTTGACGGTTCCATCGGTGCGGGAAGTGTCTACATGCCATACGGCGGCCGCTATCAGCTGACCGAGACACAGAGCATGGTTGCCAAACTTCCGGTTCTGAAAGGAAAATGCGATACCGTAACCATGATGTCCTACGGATTTGATCCGTACTTATCCTCCTGGAGTCCATACCACGGATCGGTATATGCCGTACTGGAATCCCTTTCCCGTATCGTGACCGCCGGTGGTGACTACAAGAAAGTACGCTTCACCTTCCAGGAGTATTTCCGCAGAATGAGTGAAGATCCAAAGAGATGGAGTCAGCCGTTTGCAGCACTGCTCGGTGCATTTGATGCACAGATCGGTTTTGGCCTGCCGTCCATCGGTGGAAAAGATTCCATGTCCGGAACCTTTAACGAGATTGACGTACCTCCGACACTGGTTTCTTTCGCAGTCGATGTGGCAAGAGAAAAAGACGTGATCACACCGGAACTGAAAGAAGCAGGAGATAAGCTGGTACTCTTTACGATCGAAAAGAACGCGTATGATCTGCCGGTATATGAGCAGGTGATGAAACTGTATGACAAGATCCATGAACTGATCGGCAAGGGGGCAATCCGCAGTGCCTATGCATTGGACGGAAAAGGTCTGGCAGCAGCAGTCAGCAAGATGGCATTCGGTAACAAATTAGGTGTAACCATCGCCGATGATGTGACTGCAGAAACCTTATTTGCACCGGGATTCGGTAATATTGTTGCAGAAGTAAAAGAAGAGTTTCTTCCTATTATAAAAGAAGCATCCGCAATCGTTATCGGAGAAGTGAACGACGCACAGAAATTCGTATACAAAGACATGGCTCTTTCCATGGATGAAGCACTCGATGCATGGCAGGGAACACTCGAGCGTGTATTCCCAACCCGCGCAACCGAGGATAAAGAAAAAGTACAGAGTGACGTATACGATACAAAGAATATTTATGTATGCAAAAACAAAGTCGCAAAACCAACCGTATTTATTCCGGTATTTCCTGGAACAAACTGCGAGTACGACAGTGCGAAAGCGTTTGAGCGTGCAGGTGCCAATACCATTGTAAAAGTATTCAAGAATCTGAGTGCAGCAGACATCCGTGATTCTGTCGATGAATTTGTCAAGGCAATCGATCAGTCACAGATCATCATGTTCCCGGGTGGATTCTCCGCAGGAGATGAACCGGAAGGATCTGCAAAGTTCTTTGCAACAGCATTCCGGAATGCAAAGATGACCGAGGCAGTCAACAAGCTGCTGTCAGAACGTGACGGACTGGCACTTGGTATCTGCAACGGATTCCAGGCGCTGATCAAACTGGGACTTGTTCCTTACGGACAGATTCAGGCACAGAGTGCGGATTCCCCGACACTGACCTACAACACCATCAACCGCCACATCAGCAAGATGGTATATACCAAGGTCGTAACAAACAAATCCCCATGGCTGCAGCAGGCAAAGCTTGGTGCAACGTACTGCAACCCGGCATCCCACGGAGAGGGACGTTTCGTAGCTCCGAAGGAATGGCTGGACAAGCTTTTTGCAAACGGACAGGTTGCCACCCAGTATGTCAACGAGGCCGGCGAGCCAACCATGGATGAAGAGTGGAATGTCAATGGTTCGTACATGGCGATCGAGGGTATCACCAGTCCGGATGGACGTGTACTCGGAAAGATGGCACACAGCGAGCGCCGCGGTGAGGCCGTTGCCATGAACATCTACGGAGAGCAGGATATGAAGATCTTCGAATCCGGAGTTGCTTACTTTAAATAGAATTGTTTATCTTCACGCGTAGTTTCACTCGGACTACGCGTGAAATAGTTTTAATAATAGAAAAAAGTGAAAAAACTCTTAAATGCTTAAGAAAATATTAAAGAATTTTTTCAATAAAATGTAATTTTGGTGTTGCAAAGATACAATACTTGGTGTATGATTGTCACGTAGAGTAGTTAAAAGAGTACTATAAATAGTACGACAAGTGATGAACTACTATCGAGGCTATGGAAACTGGAACTTGTTCCAGACAGACCTTACAATTGCAGATACATATTAGAAATATAAGTCATCGGAACATCAGCTTGCTGATCTTGATGCTGGACAATCAACGTTGATATCACACTCTACGCCGACGTCTGATGTGCGAAAGTTTCTGGTCATTTATGATTTGTGTGTCTGTAGATGAAACTGACGATGGACTTAACAGTAAGACCGAGGAAGGTCAGTGGAGGCAATTAGCGAGAACATTGGACTGGAAAAATCGTCCGCAGCGGTTTGGAAGAGAAGATGAAGGAACTTAAACGTGCAGGGTTAAACGAGTAGAAGAGATGGAAGTTAGTCAAAAAGAAAGAGAGGAAAAAACATGAAATCAAGCAAAAAAGTGTTAGCTTTTGCTCTCGCTGCAGCTATGGTTGTAACAGCAGTTCCTGCTACAAACGCACAGGCAGCTTCTACAGCAAAGCTTAGCGCAAAAAAGGCTACTGTTTATGTTGGTAGCTCAAAAACATTAACTGTTACTACACCTTCTAGCTGGAAGAGTGTTAAGACAACAGTTTCTAGCAGTGCAAAGAGCATCGCAAAGGTATCAAAGACTTCTACAAAGAAGGTAAAGGTTACCGCTGTTAAGGCTGGTAAGGCAAAAGTTACGGTTAAGGTAACTGCAAAGAAGAATGGCAAGAAAGTTTCTAAGACTCTTGCATCTAACATCACTGTAAAGAATTACAAGGTTCGTCTTGAAGATGCAACTGGTGCAACTGTTTCCGGAACAACAATCGCTGTTGTAGGAACACCTGTACAGTTCACAGCAAAGACAGCACCGGCAAAGGCTGCAGTCACATATACTTCTAGTGATTCAGCAATTGCAACTGTAGATACTACTGGCAAGGTAACACCTGTAAAGGTTGGCAAGGTTACAATCACAGCTGCAACAGATAAGGCTTCTACTACTGCTGAAGTTGAAGTTAAGAACTACGCATTAGGCACAGTTTCCCAGACAAAGCTTACAGAGCTTACCGCTACTGTTGCTGGAAACACAAAGAACCTTAAGACCACTGATTTCACAGTAAAGAATACAACTTCAAATGTTGTTTATCCGGTATCTAAGGTATCTGTTGATTCTAAGGATGCAACAAAGGTTACATTAACACTGTTCAGCGAGTTAAGCGATGGTGCTAACTATGATGTGACACTTGACGGAACAACAAAGTCTTTCAAGGCTTCTGATGGAAAGGTTGCTTCTATCGCACTTGATAATGCAACAATCCCATATGCAACAGAGACAGAAGTAAAGCTTGTTTCTAAAGATGCTAACGGTGTTGTATTAAAAGAGCTGAAGACAACAGATGCAGATGCTCATTATACATTTACAATTGATACAAAGGGAAATGGATATACAAACGGTTCTAAGTTATACTTAAATAAGGTAAACGATACTGCTGAAGCAACGATCGAGTACAAGACAGGAAAGTATGACCAGAATGGTAAGGCAGAAGGAAACATCGGACCAAACAAAGTTACAATTACTGCTGTAGATCAGGCTGTTGTAAACGGATTTGATGTAAGAATTGACAAGGCTACGACAACTAAGTTCGATAAGGCTAAGGATTCTAAGAAGCTTGCTGTAAAGGATCCAACACAGTACGCTGCATTCCTTAAGATTAAAGATGCAAACGGTAACGAGATCAAAGATTACAACAAATATACAGTAGAGTCTTCTGACAAGGCTACATTAATGCTTGGAGCATCTACTCTTGATTCTAAGCACAGTGTAAACGTAACTGCTGTTAAGGCTGGTACTGCTTACATCCTTATTAAGAAGGATAACAAGATTGTTGGTTCTGTAGCTGTTGAAATCGTAGCAGAAAGAACTGTTGCAACACTTGAGTTAGATTCTTACAATGTAACTCTTTCTAAGCAGTTAAAAAATACAAAGACTGTTACTGCAACTGTAAAGGATCAGTACGGTGATGATATTGCCGCTAATTTAAGCGTAGAGTGCTTATCTACAGATGTTTCTAACTTAAGCACATCTGCTGTAGCTGGAAGCACATATTACACAATCAACGGAAAGAAAGTAACTTTCAATAGTGAAAATGTTGCTGCTGGAAACTATGTTTACAAGATTTCTTACAAGAACAGTGATAACAAAGAAGTAGTTGCTAAGACTGTTTCTGTAGCTGTAAAGGATGCTAAGACTACCGTACCTGATGCTTGGAGAATTGATGTTGATAACAACAATTTCGATCTGAAGGTTGACAAGGATACAACAGCTGATAAGAATATCGCAATCCAGGTTGTTGGTATGAAAGATGGCATTGATGTTAAGTATGAGACAATTAAGTCCATTTCTGTAAAGGATGCTAAGGGAAATGCTGTTGTAACAACAACAAGTGGTTCTGCTGTATTAGTAAAGGCTATTACAACAGCAACAAGTGGTTCCGCAATCGTTGCTGATAAGAAGCTTGCTACAGGAACATACTCTGTAAAGGCTACAATCACAAACAACGAAGGAAAAGATATTGAGCTTTCTACTACATTTACTGTAAAGGATACTCAGGATAAGGCTTCTGTTGATGTAAAGGATAACACTGTAGCTGGTGCTACTGTAGCTGATGCTGTAAAGAATGCACTTACTGTAACATACGGTGAGACAACATATAGCAGCCGTTCTGACAAGGCCGCAGCTGATCAGCCATTAGTTATTGCAGCTGTTGAAGGTATCAAGAACAACGGTGTTAAGTTCACATCTGGAACTCAGACTGTTGCATCTGGTGAATATTTCACAATTACTAAGCTTGCTGTAACTGTAAAGGTTGACGGAAATGTTTATACAAACATGGAAGTTTCTGTACCAGGAGCAATCACAATCAAATAATTTTGGTTTGATGAATAGGTAAAAAAGAGAGTCGCGTTTCGCGGCTCTCTTTCTTTAATTTGTGCGCCTTGCGGCGCACGTTTCTAATGGGTGAAAGTCCTTAATCCGCCCTAGTAGTGGGAAGGATACAGCCAAGACCAAGGGTGTCCTATTCATAGCAGCGATTATGATTAACGTGAGGGGAATCTGAAGGAAGGTGGCGGCAAATCTCTGGTCTGACGAACAGAAATCACATCAGGCTATAGCTAAGGATAAGGTTGCAATACAAACTATGCAGAAGTGTTCGACTACTCTAAGATTACTGAAAAGAGCGGTGTCATCACAGACTATTGGACGAACAATCTTTTGGATTTGATTTTGCGAAAGGACAATCTTAATGAAGCCTACAAACAAGTTAAGAGAAACAAGGGAAAATGTGGAATTGATGCCTGTAGGAATCGAATTTTTTGATGAAATCCGGACATCCGGTTACTATTATATTGATAAAACAAAATTGATCGAGCAATTATTACAGAACATGGGAAAAGTGAGTTTGTTCACACGCCCACGCCGTTTCGGGAAAACGCTGAACATGAGCATGCCGAAATGCTTTTTTGAGATCGGAACTGCCCCTGCTCTGTTTGACGGACTTTATATTTCAGGCAACAAAGAACTGTGTGATACCTATATGGGGAAATATCCGGTTATTTTTCTTTCATTGAAAGGTGTTGAGGGATTGACATTTGAGGAAGCAAAATACCGTCTGATAGAGCTGATCGGTACAGAAGCTGAAAGATTTGCATTTTTAGACGATAGCGATCGGCTTTCTGCAAATGAGAAAGAAAAATACCGTGCCTTAATTGCTTTGAACAATGGAAAATATGCCATGGAGGAAGGGCTTCTCATATCCAGCATTCAATTACTGTCAAAACTTTTATACCAGCACTATGGACAGAAAACAGTAATACTCATTGACGAGTACGATGTACCACTGGATAAAGCATTCCAGAATGGCTATTACCGGGAAATGGTATCTCTGATCCGCGGACTTTTAGGTCAGGCTTTGAAAACCAATACTTCCCTTCAGTTTGCGGTTCTGACCGGCTGTTTACGTATTTCAAAGGAAAGTATTTTTACTGGTTTGAACAATTTCAAAATCCTGTCAATTGATGATGCACGATATGATGAACAATTCGGCTTTACGGATGCAGAGGTGTCTGACCTTTTGGAAGATTATGATTTGTCTGGACACTTTGCGGAAATAAAGGAATGGTACGATGGTTATCATTTTGGAAATGCTGATATCTATTGCCCTTGGGACGTGATAAATCATGTGGATCATTTATTGCAGGAGCCAGATGTCTGTCCACAGGCATACTGGATCAACAGCATCGGAAATGATTTAGTTAAGCGGTTTGTAGACAAAGCAGACAAAACCACACGCGACGAGATTGAGCAGCTGATTGCGGGTAATGCAATAGAAAAACGCATCCGTCTGGAACTTACCTATGATGAGATTGAAAACAGTATCGATAATCTCTGGAGTGTCCTGTTTACCACAGGATACCTGACACAGGTTGGAAAAGCGGTTGATGGTGTTTACCGGCTGGTCATCCCAAACAAAGAAGTGCGGGAAGTGTTTGTATTCCAGATACAGGAATGGTTCCGTCAGACGATTGTAGAAGACGCAAAACCAATGCAGGAACTGTGCCGGGCATTTTTAGATGGGGATGCAGAAAAAATACAAAAACACCTGACGCAGATTCTTGGCCGGATGATCAGTATTTTAGATACCAAAGCTCGTGATGAACAGAAGGAAAACTTTTATCACGGCCTGTTGCTTGGTCTGCTGCGGAGTGAACGTGACTGGCTGATCCGCTCCAACGTAGAATCTGGAGACGGTTTCTGTGATATTCTGATTGAGCCGGAAGATCCGGATTCAGGAATGGTCATCGAATTGAAATATGCTGCGACATTCCGAGAACTGGACAGTGCCTGCGAAAAAGCAATGCAGCAGATCAGAGACCGCAGATATGACGAAGCCCTGCGGAATGATGGCAGGGAAAATATTCTGGCATATGGCATAGCTTTTTGTAAAAAAGCGCTGTAAAGTCGTTTGTGAAAAACTCTAAAGATTGTGTCAAAAATAACTATCTCCTATAAAAAAGAAATGCTAACATAAGCTTGATATTGGCATTTCTTTTTCAAATTCTTTCACGGAAAGATTTAGTTTTTGAACTCCTCGCCTGTGAAAAAATCTTTGTAAATTGAACAAAATGAACAAGGGGTGACACAATAAACACTGACTTTATTGTGTCACCCCCTTGCGTCTTAAACATGGGTTATTACGGATTACAGAAGTTTTCTTAGCATGATAGCAGAATCCACAGATTCTTTCTCCATTCCATCTGCAACTAACTGTTCCGGAGTTTTTCCTTCTTTCAGTTTCTGAACGATCTCGAGCAAGGTTTTCCTTTCTTCTGAACGACCTTCCGCAAGTCCTTCCTCCCGGCCTTCCTCTCGGAGAACATCTTCATATTTCTTTTCATCAAATTCAGTAAGACACATATCACACACCTCCCTGCGATGCTGTTCCAAAAAATCTCTAAGAATATTTTCCTCTATGCATTCCCTGACGGTAAGATCAATGGCTTCTTTTAATTCCATGGAATCCCGGTATTTTTTGATCTTTGCAACAAAGACCGCATACTCATATAAAACATGGCAGCTGTCCATGATGGACTGATTTTTTCCACTGTTTATGTTAATCATTGTGGCGGTCCATTCATATTCACCAGCTCCGGTATCTGTTTCAAAAGCATCTGATAACCGTAGAATCCTTCTTTCTTCTGCAAGCTCCTTTTCGCTTCCGTTGTAAAATACAATATAATGAGGAAGCGGAATTTTCAACAGATGCTTGCTATACAGCCGCTCGGATCGGTGAATTAGTTTCCGGTACAGATCCGCATAATACAAAAATCCACGGAGTGGCATATTGGGGTTATAGGAACTCTGATGTTCGTAAAGACTCAAGGTTTTGTCGATTAGAAATGAAACATCATTTTTGTATTTCATGTAAATAACATCTTCCAGGGTCGTATACTCCAGATCATCCGGATTCGTATATGCGGTACCGTTTACCGCATTATACAGACTCAGCGCATTTTCTCTGTTTTCACCAAACAGTTTTCGAAATACGGTGTCCTTATATTTTTTATTTACATGAATGTCATCATTTGTTTTGTCATCAAATGCAGGGATTCCTTTCTTTAAAATCCTTTGTTTATCTACCTACATTATAGCATATGGCACAGAGATCACAACTGAAACAATTTGTCACTTGTCTGTCGCTTATCTATTGATTGATTGTTTGTTACTTGTAGCGATAATTTCGCCTAAAAAACTATTTGTAAATCCAGTATTTCCAACACTTCCGTGGAAAATACCAGCGGTATTTCCGGTTAAGGTAACTTTCAAGACTTCTACAAAGAAGACTGCTAAGACACAGACAAAGAAGCTGAATTACACATTCACAGTAGCTAAGGCAAGCGTTGCTTTATCTGGCGATTCAGCAGTTGCAGTTGGAAACACAACTAAGCTGACAACTACAAAGAAGGCTTCTGACAGAGCTAAGATTACTTACACATCCAGTGATGAAACAGTAGCTACAGTAGCTGCTGACGGTACAGTAACTGGTGTTAAGGCTACAATCACAGCTAAGCTTACAATTGGTAAAGATACAGCTACAGCTACTCATGAAGTAGAAGTAAAGAACTATGTTCTTTCTACTGTAGGACAAAGCAAGTTAACAGAGCTTACAGCTACTGTTACTGGTGATACAAAGAACCTTAAGGCTTCTGATTTTACAGTAAAGAATGAGACAACAAACGTTGTTTATCCAGTATCCAAGGTATCTGTTGATTCTAAGGATGCAACAAAGGTTACATTGACACTGTTCAGCGAGTTAAATGATGCTGCTAATTATGATGTAACACTTGATGGAACAACAAAGTCTTTCAAGGCTTCTGATGGAAAGGTTGCTTCTATCGCACTTGACCAGGCAACAATCCCATATGCAACAGAGACAGAAGTAAAACTTGTTTCTAAGGATGTTAACGGCGTTGTATTAAAAGAACTTACTACAACCGATGCTGCATCTGATGCAAACTATAATTTTACAATTGATACAAAGGGAAATGGTTATACAAACGGTTCTAAGTTATACTTAAATAAGGTAAACGATACTGCTGAAGCAACAATCGAGTACAAGACCGGAAAGTATGACCAGAATAGCAAGGCAGAAGGAAACATCGGACCAAACAAGGTTACAGTTACTGCTGTAGATCAGGTTGCTGTAAGTGGATTCGCTGTAAGAATTGATGACTCTGGAAAGTCTTCTTTCGATAAAGCAACAAATATTTGAAATATATCTTTACATTTTATTCATCTGTAAAACTCATGTTTTTTGTATATATTGACTGGATCATATAAATATTTTCCATTAGCATTTGATTTTCATCAAATACGATGTCCTTTAAATTTGAAAAAATTTAAGGATGTGTTGCAGTAACGATTTAAACCCAAATTAGAGATTTTAGTATTCTGAATAAAGAAAGAGAGCCGCTTTAAGCGACTCTCTTTTCTTACCACTTACAAAATACAATTATCTAGTAAATGTTGTGTTAATTGTTACAGGAACAGTATATGTAATATTCTTGCTATTAGTTACATATACACTTGCCTTTGCGATGTAAGTAGAAGCACCTACTGTCTTGCAATCATTGCCATTGACTACGAATGTAGGATTATTTAACTTCTTTCCATCATATGTTACTTCACAAGTCTCAGCTAAGATATCTGCTGCATTTGTCTTTGTAGTTGTCTTCTTTGTAATATTAACGCTTGCAGAAGCCTGAGTATCTACAACAGAGAATGTTGTTGTAAAGGTCTTCTTTGCAGTCTTAACAGTTACAGTATATGTCTTACCTGCATCAAGGTTCTTAGATACGGTAGCTGCTCCGCAAGATACAACTGAGATAGATGCACCTGTTGTAGATGTTGTAACAACAGACTTCTTATCATTATTGATTTCATATGTGGCATTATCTACATAACCAATCTTTGCACCTGCATCGTATGCAGCAACTCTTACAGTAACATTCTTAGCAGCCTTTTCTGCATCGGCATCATCAGCTACAGCCATGTCTACCTTGCCATCTTTTACACCAGATACTTCAAGTCTTAAATCAGAAGCCTTTGTCACATCATCATTGGTTTTAACTACTTTTACAGTAAAGTAACGGTTAATAGTTACATCACCATTTTTCACTTCAACCTTAACAGTATATGTTTTTCCTGCTTCAGCATCAGCTGTTGCGACTACCTTTACATCATTGCCATCACGGGTTGCACTGATAGCCTTATCAGCATCAGATGTTGCACCACTTAAAATAATTTTAGAGGCAGTAGTAATGTCATTATTATACTGATCAACGGCCTTAACACTTACTTTGTTATCAACAGAAGCTGTCTTAGAAATTGTAATAGCAGTATTTCCAAGTGTTACATTTGTAAGCTTACTAGAAGCAGTTACACTTACAGCTAAAGATTTAACAACTTTTCCATCTTTATCTAATACATTGATATAAGCAGCTCCTTCTTTGATTCCTTTTACAGAAACAAGTGTTGTGCTGTTTATCAATGTTGTCTTAGGAAGTAACAGAATAGAATCATCACTGGAAACTACAGAGTAATCAGAGTAGTTTGAAATTTCTTTTCCGTCAGATCCAACAAATTTGAAATATGCATTCTTGCTAGATCCAATTGCTAACTGATTTGTTGTTTTATCTTTATCCCAATTAGGTGCCTTATCTGCAAAAGTCATATTGAATCCGGTTGTTGTAATTGCATTCTCAGCTACAGCTGTGATATCAACCTTCTTTGTATATGCTCCAACTTCGTTTCCGTTTGTATCGAACTTATAAGTATGATACTTAACTTCTGCTGTTCCCTTGTTTCCTACAGTCGGAAGAACAAGCTTATCGCCGTCTACATATCCCTGTGTTGTAGAAAGATTTAACTCTGCATTCTTTCCAGAAGCTTCAGAAGCCTTAAACTCATCAATGATGATATTATTTTTATCAACAGTCTGACCCTTGATCTCAGTTCCCTTTGTGTTTGCTGCGATTGTAACAGGTGTTACGTTTACATCTGAAACAACACCATCAGTAGCTGTGAAGGTCTGAACGGTTCCGTCAAGTTCTACATTGTACTTAGCTGCATCTTTCATATCAGCAAATGTCTCAACAGTAACCTTTGTAGCGTCAGCCTTGTCAACAGATACGCTCTTAACAGCAATTGCATTGTTGTTTGCTGTGTTTGTGATCTTGATGTCTGCTGGCTTAATGTCAGATGTCTTACCAAGAACAACAGTCTCTAAAGTATTTGCCTTAGTCTGTGCTACAGACTTAAGAACGTAGTTCTTAACTTCAACTTCAGCAGTAGTAGAAGCCTTATCTGTTGCAGCTGTGATTGTAACCTTGCCAACCTTTACAGGTGTTACCTTGCCAGTAGTATCTACAGTTGCAATTGCTGAATCACTAGAAGTATATGTGACTGCAGCCTTTGCCGGTGCTGTCTTTGCTGTGAACTGTACAGGTGTTCCTACAACAGCGATTGTTGTTCCGGAAACAGTTGCACCAGTTGCATCTTCAAGACGAACCTTGTAATTCTTTACAGTGATGTTAGATGCAAGAGTCTTAGAAACTTTCTTGCCATTCTTCTTTGCAGTTACCTTAACCGGAAATACCGCTGGTATTGTTGAAAAAACAGGCTGAAAATACTGGACTTGCGGAAAAGATTTAACGAAAAAATATTGCGGCAAGTAACATATAATACACACATAAGTGGCAGGCAAGTAACAAAATAAGACATGCGAAACAAATTGTATTTTAGAAAGGAATCCGCTATACTATGGGTATGATTAAACGTGATAGCTGAAGGGGAGGCTTTTATGGAGCAGCGATTGAAATTACCGGTGGGTATTGATGATTTTGAAAAAATCCGCAGAAATGAATTTTATTATGTGGATAAGACAAAGCTGATTGAACAGCTTTTACAGAACTGGGGAGAAGTCAGCTTGTTCACACGCCCGCGCCGTTTCGGGAAAACACTGAACATGAGCATGCTGAAATGCTTTTTTGAGATCGGAACCGCCCCTGCCCTGTTTGACGGGCTTTATATTTCAGGCAACAAAGAACTGTGTGATACCTATATGGGGAAATATCCGGTTATTTTTCTTTCACTGAAAGGTGTTGAAGGGCTGACGTTTGAAGAAGCTAAAGAAAATCTGCAACAGTTAATCGGAAATGAAGCAGGACGTTTTCCTTTTTTGAAAGAAAGTCCTGAACTGTCAGACGAAGAAAAACAACAATATCTTGCACTGACCACTTTCAAAGAAGGACGATATGTATTTGCAGACAGTACACTTACATTCAGTTTGCAGTTTCTATCCAGGTTATTGCATAAACACTATGGTCACAAGACCGTGATACTGATTGATGAGTATGATGTACCACTGGATAAGGCATTTCAGAATGGTTACTATAGAGAAATGATTTCGCTGATCCGCGGACTTTTAGGCCAGGCATTAAAAACCAATACCTCCCTTCAGTTTGCAGTTTTAACTGGTTGTTTACGTATTTCAAAAGAAAGTATTTTTACTGGGCTTAACAACTTTGCTGTTAACTCAGTGGTAGATGTGGAACATGACGAGCAGTTTGGATTTACAGACACAGAAGTTCATCAAATTTTGGATGATTATAAGTTAAACCAGCATTTTTCTGAAATGAAAGAATGGTATGACGGTTATCGTTTTGGAAATGCTGACATTTACTGCCCGTGGGATGTGATTAATCACGTAAAAAAGTTACTCATCGATCCTCAGGCAGATCCACAGGCCTTTTGGATCAATACCAGTGGTAATGGATTGGTCAAACGTTTTGTCGACAAGGCAGACAAGACGACACGCGATGAGATTGAACAATTGATTGCAGGAAATCCCATCGAAAAAAGAATTCGTCTGGAACTGACCTATGATGAGATAGACAACAGCATAGATAATCTCTGGAGTGTCCTGTTTACCACAGGATACCTGACACAAGTTGGGAAAGCGGTTGATGGTGTTTACCGGCTGGTCATCCCAAACAAAGAAGTCCGTGAAGTGTTTGTGTTCCAGATACAAGAATGGTTCCGTCAGACGATTGTAGAAGACGCAAAACCAATGCAGGAACTGTGCCAGGCATTTTTAGATGGGGATGCAGAAAAAATACAAAAACACCTGACACAGATTCTTGGCCGGATGATCAGTATTTTAGATACCAAAGCTCGTGACGAACAGAAGGAAAACTTTTATCATGGCTTGCTGCTTGGTCTGTTGCGAAGTGAACGTGACTGGCTGATCCGCTCCAATGTGGAATCTGGAGACGGTTTCTGTGATATCCTGATTGAGCCGGAAGATCCGGATGCGGGAATGATCATCGAATTGAAATATGCTGCGACATTCCTGGAACTGGACGGTGCCTGCGAAAAAGCAATGCAGCAGATCAGAGATCGCAGATATGACGAAGCTCTGCGGAATGATGGCAGGGAAAATATTTTGGCATATGGCATAGCTTTTTGTAAAAAGCGCTGTAAAGTCGTTTGTAAAAAACTCTAAATATTTTATCAATAATAGATAACTGAATTTCTAAAACAACAATAATTGTACCATTCCTTTATTTCCGCAAAGTGTCCAGACAAATCATAATCTTCCAAAAGGTCAGACACCTCTACATCCGTAAATCCGAATTGTTCATCATACCGTGCATCAGCAATTGAATGCTGGATATGAGAAGCCCTTCCTCCATGGCATATTTCCCATTTTTCAAAGCAATCAAGGCACGGTATTTTTCGTTTCTGCGGATTTTTTCAAAATCATCAATACCCACCGGTAATTTTAATCACTGTTCCATAAAAGCCTCCCACTCAGCCATTGCTTTTATTCATAAACATAGTATAGCGGATTACCCAGGAAAATATAATTTCATTTTGCACGCTTGATTTGTTACTTGCCTATCTCTTAATGACCTATTTCCAATAATAAATTTTTAAAGTAATATAAAAATATCCCGTTCAGGAAAAACCTAAACGGGATATAAATATTAGCTTTGTATCAAATTACTTATTTACTGAGAAGTATCCAGTAATATCCGGAACCTCTACAGCAAGCCATACTGGCACATCATCTGTACCAACGTTTACCCATACAGTAACCTTTGTAACTGTGAATCCCTCACCCTTACCAATTACTGTGGCAGCGTTATTATTGTAGACAATAGAAGAACCATTATTCTTTGTACCTTCAATGCTGCAAACTTCCAATCCAGCATGTGCATCTGTGTAATCAGTTCTATCAGTATAAGTATAATCGCCATACTTAACAATTACAGAATCTCCTAAAACAGCATCTACTGCAGAACCAGTAGTAGCTCTTGCATCCACACTATTGGCCTTAACTTCTGCTGTAGCCTTAGCCTGTGTATCTTTTACAGTAAATGTTGTTGTGATTTTTGCTGTAACACTAGAATCTACATTATCTACACCTTCAGCATATACAGTATATGTTCCTGCCTCAAGATACTTAGTAATTACATAATTAGTTACTCCATTAGCTGGGTATGAAGGCTGAGACTGACCTGAAACTTTAATGCTTAATGCACCATTTGTTGTAACAGTGAATACTCCAGCCTCTGGAGCTTTTGCAGGAGTAGTGCCGCTAACAGTACTGAAAAGAACAGTTCCATCAGCTTTCTTTACCACATATTTTACATTTGTAAGACTATAAAGATCTGCACCATCAGCAGAACCGATAACCTCAGCTTTAACAACCTTGTCTGTATAGTTATCTTTATCAGCCTTGATATCAACATTATCATTGGTAATGTTTAACTTCCAAGAATTTGCTTTTGTAGCTGTTGTATCCTTAACAGAGACAACAATTGTTCTCGCAACAACTTCTTTACCATCTTTCTTGTAGGAAATCTTAAATGTATAATCTCCAGCTACATCTCCAGGAGCGAAAGTGATTTTTGCACCAGTTTTAGAAAACTTGTTTCCAGCTGCCTTAGAAGGTTTTGTTAAGTTTTCTACGTTAATATCATTTGCATATGCGCTAGTTACGTCATTACCATACTGATCTTTTAATGTTACATTTACATCTGCAGATCTACGAATTACATTAGAAAGTGTGACATTATATTTGTCTAACTCTAATGTAGCTACAGCCTTTTCAGCAACAACTGTAATAGCAACAGATCCAACTACTTTGCTATCTTTTTTAATAAGAAGATATGCAGTACCTTCTTTTACTCCTGTAACACTAACTTTCTTTGAGCTGATATCGTTCTGAGTACCAACCATTAATGTTGCAGGATCAGAAGATTCTACAGAATACTTATTGTAATCGGAAATTTCTTTTCCGTCAGCATTTTTAATCATGAAATAAGCTGTTTTTGTATCTTTAGCTGCGATCTTCTTGTCATCTTTAGCCTTGTCATAAGACTTATTGCCATCATCAATTCTTACATCAAAGTTGCTAACAGCAGACTGATCTACAGCAGTAATTGTAACCTTACCGGAAGTAACATTTCCTTCAGCCTTACCGTTCTGATCATATTTGCCAGACTTGTATGTGATTTCAGCAGTAGCTGTATCAGCAATCTTATTTAAATATAACTTAGTTCCGTTTACATATCCATTATTGGTTGTAAGAGTGAAATCATACTTAGAAGCATCTTGCTTTGTGTAAGCAGCCTCATCAATGATAACACCATTCGCATCTTTAGAAACCAGTCCGATTTCTGTTTCAGTTGCATAAGGAACTGTTACGGTATTAAGTGCAACAGAAGCAACCTTTCCATCAGAAGCTACGAATGTCTTTGTGATTCCATCAAGAGTCACATCATATGTAGCAGCATCTTTTGCTTCGCTGAACAGTGTTAATGTAACCTTAGAAGCATCCTTGGAATCAACAGATACCTTAGATACTGGATAAACAACGTTTGTTGTCTCGTTCTTTACTACGAAATCAGTAGGCTTAAGGTTCTTTGTGTTGCCAGCAACAGTAGCTGTAAGCTCTGTAAGCTTTGTCTGGGAAACTGTGCCTAATGCGTAGTTCTTAACGTCAACTTCAGCAGTAGTAGAAGCCTTATCTGTTGCAGCTGTGATTGTAACCTTGCCAACCTTTACAGGTGTTACCTTGCCAGTAGTATCTACAGTTGCAATTGCTGAATCACTAGAAGTATATGTGACTGCAGCCTTTGCCGGTGCTGTCTTTGCTGTGAACTGTACAGGTGTTCCTACAACAGCGATTGTTGTTCCGGAAACAGTTGCACCAGTTGCATCTTCAAGACGAACCTTGTAATTCTTTACAGTGATGTTAGATGCAAGAGTCTTAGAAACTTTCTTGCCATTCTTCTTTGCAGTTACCTTAACCGTAAATACCGCTGGTATTGTTTTGAAAAATGCCGGAAATACTGGGCTGGAAAGCAGTATTTGACAGTCCGTTGCTTCCGTAAGTAACACGTAATAAACACAAAAGAATCTTCTAAATCCGATTGATTGCATCCAGCAATGCCGGGATATCCAGATGTGTGTAAACCCGTTCGGTCAATGACATTGCACCGGAATGACCGACAATTTTTTTGATCGTAGTCTGATCCACATGGGCTTCGGCGAGCAGAGAAATTGTGGTGTGACGGCAGCAGTGAGGTGTGTGATCAATCTTAAGACGAAACATCAGAGGCTGGAAAACATTGTTATAGTACATATAATAGGTAAAATGCTGACTATCAAGCGTATGAACCAGATATTCACAGTTAGAGCAGTCATGGAACCAGCGTTCATAGAACGGGAGGACTTTATCGGCAATCGGAACCTTGCGGATTCCATTTTCTGTTTTACTGTCTACGACATCAAAATATTGTTCGGACAGATGGACATTTTCTTTTTTCAGATCCAGAAGTTCAGAGACACGGACACCGTTGTAGATGAGCATCAGGACAGTTTGACAATAGGGATCATTTTGGTGTTTCCAAAGCATGGCAATTTCGGAATCTGAAAAACAGCTTCGGATATTTTTATTTGGATTCCGGTCTTTGTATTTTGAGATGTTTACATAGGAGGAGTAATCCTTTGCTACAATCTCGTGTTTCATGGCATATGCGTAAAGCTGGTTGAAAAGTACGCGGATTTTTTTTAATGTTGGATAGTTTTTCCCACAGTGATCGATCACAGATTGCAAATCATTGAGCCGCAGATTGTGAAAGGGAATATCGGCAATGCTTTCACAGGTGGCAAAAGCGGCCCGGTAGCCTTTGATGTTGGAGTGGGAGATGGTGGGAAATTTTTCCTCGGACCACCGGAGATAAATTTCCCGGAAAGTCAGTTTCAGTGTTTCGCCATCGATGGGGTAATTGTTGTAGCGTGCCAGAATCTGCAGTGCTTCGGATCGGGTAGGAGCGTAGCCCAGAATCTGATAATGCTGGATTCGTTTTCCAGTGATGTCATTGATGTGCCAGCCTGTAGTGATGCGTGCCGCGTAGGGTCTTCTTCTGTTGCCCGAGAGTTTGACAACTCCGCCGTATCCATTTGGTAATCTCATTTTTCTTCCTTTCATGTGTAAAAGTTTATGTTATCGTGTCAATCATACACATTTATTGGAAAACTTTTTAAGTAACGCACAAGTAACAAAAAAGTGTTTTTTCCTATTAAAAATGAAAAAATAAAATCTGCATGTCGGAATTATTGAAAAAAATTGGAATATGGGGTATGATGATAGGCAATGAAGCATTAAGGAGAAAATGATTTTGAGTACGAATGGAAACAAAAACACATTAAAAGCAAATAAGATTCTGATTCCTATTATCATCATGATGGGATTCATTCCGGCAATTGTGCATTCGTTTGTTTATAATACGAATCTTGCGCAGTTTGACTGGTATCCAGACAGTGCGGCGCAGCAGACGGATTTCTTTTTTGCATGGAAGATGATTGCAATTATCCTTGTAGGAGTTGTAATGATTGCAATTTTACTGATCAGGTATCTGAATAAGAAAGAGTTTTTATTTGAGAATTCTTTTTATTTCTTGATGGGGTATGCGTTGTTTGTGGCAATGTCTGCTCTGTTTTCCAACCACAAATACTGGGTAGCACATGGTACCTATGAATTGTTCGAGCCGGTGTGGGTGGTACTTATTTATATGATTCTGTGCTATTATATTTACAATTATGTGCAGGAAGAAAAGCAGGTAGAGGTAATTCTGCGCTGGTCGGGCATTGGAATTGCGATTGTTACAGTGATCGGATTTTTTCAGGCATTTGGTCTGGATTATTTTAAAACTTCTCTGGGTAAGCATTTGATGACAAGCACGAGCTGGTGGAATCAGCTGGATAAATTGTCTTTTAACTTTGCAGAGAAGACATCTTATACGACACTGTATAATCCAAACTTCTTATCCTTTTATTTTGGAATGTTGATTCCGTTATTGTTCTGCCTGTTTATTGGTGTAAAAAAGATCTGGCAGCGTCTTGTCATTGTTGTTGCGGGGATTCTTTGTGTAGTGGCGCTGATTGGAAGCCGGAGTTCTTCCGGATGGATGGCGATGGCACTGGCAGCCGTGATTCTTGCATTGGTTTTACTTAGCCGGAAGAAAAAATTATTTGTAGTCGGAATTGCTGTGGTGGTCATCGGAGTGATTGCAGCGTGTGTTCTGGCCAATACAACAGGTATCGGGCAGCGTGTGAAAAATACCATTGTAGGTACTTATCATATGGAAGATCAGTTTGCCTTAAACGATATTAAGACAAATACGGATGACGTGGAGCTGGATATTTGGGATAACCCATTGCATGTATCTTATGAACTGGGAAGTGATGGTGTGATCACAGTAACCTGCAAAGATGCAGAGGGGCAGGAGATCACGACAACCGAAATCGATCAGGAAAACCATATTTTGGGTATCAATGACGAAAGATTTGCGAATGTACAGATTCAGCCGATCATGTTTACGGATGATACGGCAGGCATAAAACTGCTGGTTGACGGGATTGAATGGGATTTCTCCAAAACGGATGCGGATGGGTATGAGTATCTGAATACAGCAGGAAAGTTGATTAAGTATCCGCAGATGAAGACTTCCCATCTGTTCCGTGATGATGCTATGAGTAACCGTGGACATATCTGGAATAAAACCATTCCACTTCTTGGAAAACATGTTTTCATGGGAAGTGGCGCAAATACCTATATGTTTGAAGTACAGCAGGAAGATTATATTAGTCAGAACTATGTCTATGGTGCAAACAGTTATGATGTAAAAGCGCACTGCTGGTATCTGCAGCAGTGGGTAGAAACCGGATTGCTTGGTACACTGGCACTTCTGGTATTTCTGTTCTGGTATCTGGTACAGTCGGTACGTATATACCGCAGAGTTGACTTGCATGAGAGCATCAGCTGGGTTGGATTCGGATTATTTGCAGCAGTATTGGTATATATGATTGCAGGTATCGCAAACGATTCTAATGTGTGTACGGCTCCGGTATTTTGGGGGATGCTTGGCCTGGGACTGGCAGTAAACCGGATGCTGGTAAAGAAAGAACAGCTTTTTGTAAAAGAAACAGTTTCTACAGAAGCTGAGACCGTCGTAAAACAGAGTATTCCAAAGGCGGTAGAGAGTACGAAAACAGTTACCGCGCAGATGGTAGAAGAATCTTCAGCAAAGAAAAAAACAACGAAAAAACAATCGAGAAAACAGAGAAAGAATCAAAAATAACAGATTGAAATTATGAAAAAAATCATTCAAGATAAACAATTACTGATCAGACGGATTTTTCTGATGTGCTACGACGTGCTTGCAGTGTTTGCTGCAAGCATAGTTGCGTTATTGATTCGGTTTGATCTGAATATCAAAAGCGTACCGTTTCAATATATGGATGAAGTGTGGAGAGCGCTTCCTTTTATGATCATTGTTACGCTGGTCATTTTCTGGCTGCTCCGGCTGTATTCCAGTCTCTGGAGCTATGCGGGAGCACTGGAAATGATGTATGTGGTTTCGGCATGTATTCTGGATACCGTTGTTGTGACAGTGCTGATATTGCTTCGGAACTGGGGGGATATGTACCCGGTGCCAAGAAGCTTTTACATTCTGTATGGATTGTTTCTGTTTGTATTTGTCATGGGATGCAGATATTCTTACCGTGGACTGCGTGTGCTTCGCAATATGCGCAGAGCCGGCGTGTACAGACGGAATGTACTTGTGATCGGAGCAGGGGATGCAGGAAACCAGATCATCAAAGAAATCAACAACAGCCGCTATGTGAAAAAGAAGGTTGTTGGTGTGATTGATGATGACCGGAACAAGATCGGCAATTATATTCATGGAGCGAAAGTCGTAGGAGATCGGAGCGATATTCTGGAAAAAGTCGAAGAACTGCATGTGCATGAGATCATCATTGCCATGCCATCGGCCACGCAGAAACAGATCAAGGGGATTCTTGATATCTGCAAAGAAACCGGATGCACATTGAAACGTCTGCCCGGCATTTACCAGCTTGTAAACGGCGATGTCAGCGTCAGCAAACTGAAAGATGTAGATGTCAATGACCTGTTAGGCAGAGATCCGGTGACCGTTGATCTGCAGTCTATCATGGATTATGTTTCTGGGAAAATCATAATGGTTACAGGGGGCGGTGGCTCCATCGGAAGCGAATTGTGCCGGCAGATTGCCGCACACAAGCCAAAACAGCTGATTATTGTGGATATTTACGAGAATACGACCTATGATGTGCAAAACGAACTGAAAGTCCGGTTTCCGGAGTTGGATCTTGTTGTGCTGATCGCATCCGTGCGGAATACGAATCGTATGAACTGGATTTTTGAACATTACAAGCCGGAGATTATCTATCATGCAGCGGCACATAAGCATGTGCCTCTCATGGAAGAGAGTCCGAACGAGGCAATTAAGAATAACGTGCTTGGCACGTGGAAGATTGTGCAGGCGGCAGATCGGTACGGTGTGAAGAAATTTGTGATGATTTCCACGGATAAGGCAGTCAACCCAACCAATATCATGGGTGCCAGCAAGCGCATCTGTGAGATGATCATTCAGACCTATAACCGCAGATCGAAGACAGATTTCGTAGCCGTGCGTTTTGGAAATGTGCTTGGCAGTAACGGAAGTGTGATTCCGCTGTTCAAAAAACAGATTGAGCGTGGAGGTCCGGTCACGGTTACCCATCCGGATATCGTGCGGTATTTTATGACAATTCCGGAAGCGGTATCTCTGGTGCTGCAGGCGGGCACCTATGCCAAAGGTGGAGAAATTTTTGTTCTGGATATGGGAGAGCCGGTCAAGATTCTGGATCTGGCAAAGAACCTGATTCTTCTTTCCGGTCACAAGCCGGATGAGGATATCCATATCATTTTCACAGGACTTCGCCCAGGAGAAAAACTTTATGAAGAGATGCTGATGGATGAAGAAGGGATGCAGGATACCGCAAACAATCTGATTCATATCGGTAAACCGATTGAGCTGGATGAAGAAAAATTCATGCAGCAGTTGGAAGAATTAAAAGAGTACGTTGTGACAGAACCGGAAGACATCCGGGAGTGTGTCAAAAAAATCGTGCCGACATATCACCCGGAACTGGCGGGGGAGAATAAATAAGTAAAAATAGAACGGCTATCAATGACAGCAATTCCGTGCATGGCACGTGAATTGCTGTTTTGCTTTTTACAGATGAAACGTATTGCGGGGATGTCTGGTAGTGAGGATGGCACGTTGCTTTGACATGGCAACATGCGTATAGATTTCTGTGATATGAATGGAACTGTGACCAAGCATTTCCTGTATATAGCGGATATCGACGTCCGCTTCTAAAAGGCTGGTGGCAAATGTATGCCGGAACATATGCGGTGTAATATGCTGTTCAATTGCAGCAAGAGAAGCATATTTGTTGATCATCCGCCGCGCCGACTGATCGGATAATGCCGTTCCGTTTAGCGTCGCAAAGAAATGCTGGCAGGTTTCCATCTGGGGGAGAAATTCATTGCGGTATTCCGACAGAATCTGTATGACCTCGTGGTTTCCGATCTGAACAATTCGTTCTTTGGAACCTTTTCCGTAGATCAGGACTGATCCATCGTACAAATCGATGTCACAGATACGCAGAGCGCATAATTCGGAAATCCGTATTCCGGTTGCAAATAAAAGTTCTATGACAGCGGCATCCCGCAAAGCGTTTTTTCTCTGATAATCCGTTTTGGCGACGGTGCGCTGCTCATAGATCGTAGATAAGAAAATTTCGATCGTGTGCAATGGAATGGTTTTCGGCAAAATCACAGGTTCGCGGAATTTGATCTGCACCTTGTTGAAAGGATTCCGGGCGATGATTTCTTTATATTCCAGGTAGTGAAAAAGAGCTTTGACCGAGGCAATCTTTCTTTTTACGGTTTTGGGTTTGTACTTCTGGTGCAGACTGCCAATATAATTTTCCAACAGATCCGGTGTAATATCAGAAACATTCCTGCATGAAAAAATGGCATAAAATTGCTGAAGGTCGATGCGATATGCTTTCAGAGTCTTGGAATCCAGACGTTTTTGGTGACGGCAGTGTTCCAGATAGTTGTTGATGTGTGTCTGTAAATTATTCATGGGTGGTCTCCTTTGTATATGAAGTTTTGTTTAGGAGTATATGGTACATGAAATGGGGATGGTTTTGTTGGATAAAATGAAAAATGTGATATGTAAAGAAAATGAAATGGTGAGATTGAACTTTGCAATTTTATTTTAAATAAATTATATAGAAATATATATTATCCTTTAACATTTTTGGTGTTATGGAAAATAATAGTGAATTGGAGACTGGAATAAGATTGTTAATAAGGTGAAATTATGTAGTTTGGAATTTATTATGTAAATCAGGCGAGAGGAATAATTACGGTCATTGCAATATGCACTAAAATAGAGTATGATATAACACATGTAAATTTATGAAAATAAGGGAAATCAGGAAGGAGCAAGTCAGCCATGGAAGGATACCATTACATCAAAAGAGGAATTGATATCATATTAAGTGGGATGGCGATCGTGATCTTATCACCACTCCTTCTTTTTTTATGTATTGCGATCAAACTGGATACACAGGGACCGATATTATTTAAGCAGAAGCGTGTCGGCATCCACCGGAGTTTCTTCCAGATTTACAAATTCCGTACCATGCGGATTGACACACCGAAGGATGTGCCAACACATATGTTGGAAAATCCGGAGCAGTACATCACAAAGGTAGGAAAATTCCTGCGCAAAACCAGTCTGGATGAACTTCCGCAGATTTTTAATATCTTCAAAGGAGAAATGAGTATCGTAGGACCGCGGCCGGCACTGTGGAATCAGGATGATCTGGTAGCAGAGCGTGAGAAATATGGTGCCAATGATGTGACACCGGGGCTGACCGGGTGGGCACAGATCAATGGCAGAGATGAACTGGAGATTCCGGACAAAGCAAGACTGGATGGCGAATATGTCAAACATCTGGGACCGTGGATGGATCTGAAATGTTTTCTTGGCACAATTGGCTCCGTGCTCATGCACGATGGCGTGGTTGAAGGTGGAACCGGCGAACTGAACAAAGAGGAAGAAGAGACAGAAGCACACAAAAGCGAAACAGCACAGAGCAGCGCGAAAAAGGAAACCATTGTAAAAGACACAGAAGAAAGTGAAAATGGCAGGAGAAAAAAGAAGATTCTGATCACCGGAAGCGGCAGTTATGTGGGAACTTCCGTGGAGGCATGGCTGAGACAATGGCCGGAGTACTACCAGGTTGACACGCTGGATATGAGAACCCAAACATGGCGGACACACGATTTTTCTGCATATGATGTGGTCTATCATGTGGCGGGAATCGCACATGCAGATGTGGGACAGGTGACGGAAGAAGAAAAGAAGCAGTATTACTGCGTGAATACAGATCTGGCAGTAGAGACAGCCGAAAAAGCCAAAAAGGAAGGCGTGCAGCAGTTTCTCTTTATGTCTTCCATGATTGTATACAGCGGATGTAGAGAAAAGAAAATTACAAAAAATACAATTCCCAAACCATTGAATTTCTATGGAGACAGCAAATGGCAGGCGGATCAGAAAATACAGGCACTGGCAGATGAACGTTTTAAGGTTGTTGTATTGCGCCCGCCAATGATTTACGGAAAGGGATCAAAGGGAAACTATCCACAGCTTGCAAAACTGGCAGGAAAGCTTCCGCTATTTCCGATTGTACATAATCAGCGTTCCATGCTTTATATAGAAAATCTGGCACAGTTTGTCAAACGGATGATCGACAACGAAGAGACCGGAGTGTTTTTTCCGCAGAACGAGCAGTATATCAATACTTCGGATCTGGTGCAGATGATCGCTGTGGTAAAAGGACACCGGCTTGTGATGGTTCCAGCGACTGGCTGGATCATCCGGCTGATGAAAAAGATTCCGGGAAAAATTGGCACCCTGACGGGCAAAGCGTTTGGTGACAGTGTGTACGATATGCAGATGAGTGAATATAAGGAAGAATATCGTGTGTGTGACTGGAAAGAGTCGGTAAGAAGGACGGAAGGATAAGAGCTGGAATGGGAAAATCTTGCATAAATAAAAGAATTAAAGTATGATACTACTGAAAAGATGATAAATAGCTTAATGGTATGCATTCGAAGGTTTAGGAGATAGAAAAGCGTGAGAATAGACAAACTGCAAGTGCACAATTTCAGAGGTTTTTCAGATACAGAAATAGTATTAAACGGAAAAGATGCCATTTTTTATGGAGTAAACGGAATGGGAAAATCGTCAATACTGGATGTCTGCAATCTTCTATTTTCCAGAATTATGCAGGAAGCAGCACAGGATGAACAGATAACAGCCTCTCTTTTAGGAGAAAAAGATGTAAAAGTTGGAGAAGAAGAAGCAAAAATAACGTTGTTTCTTGAAGACCAGGGAAATAATTTTCACTATTACCGAAAAAGAATTCAGGGGAAAAATCTGCATAATTCCAAAGAACTGAAGAGAGTTTCGGAATATATGCGAAAACAGTATCTGGGAGATTGTTTGGAAACAGAAGAAGAGTATGAAAACGATGACACGGAAACACCACAGAAAGAGTTTACTTTAAATAATGAAAATATTCCTGTTTATGTGTTTTATGGAGTTGACCGCTATAATGAAAAAACACGTAAATTGAGAAGGCGTTATACAGGAGCAGCAGGGAAGCTGGATGCGTGGAGAGATTCTGCATTTGGAGGAGTGATCAATTTCCGGTTATTTTTTGAATGGTTCCGGGGAAGACAGGAATATGAAAACAGTATACGAGTGGAAACGCCGAATGCAGAAGATCCACAGTTACATGCAGTAAAAAAAGCCATATTAAACGCATTGGGAGATGGATTTTCGGAAATTCGTGTGAAAGTAACAGAAGAAGATGCGGAACTTATTGTCATCAAAAAAGAATTGGAATTGGCATTTTATCAATTGTCAGAAGGAGAAAAAAGTGTAATCGCACTGGTAGGCGATCTGAGCCGGAGGCTGGCAATTGCAAATCCAAAGAGGGAGAATCCGCTGGAAGGGGATGGCATTGTGCTGATTGATGAAATTGATCTGCATCTGCATCCGAAGTGGCAGGAGAAGATTTTTCCGGCTTTACAGAATACTTTTCCAAATATTCAGTTTATTGTTTCCACACATGCTCCGAAAGTGCTGGAGTCTGTGGATGAAAATATACAGGTAATACGTTTGCATGAAGATGCAGAAACGCACCTGGTTTTGGCAGAACCGATGGAGCCGATGAACGGCTGGGATGTCAATACAATTCTGGAAGATTACATGGATACCGAAGTATATAACAGGAAGACAACGGAACTCTTAGAGCAAATAAATGTGTATCTGAATGAAAAAGCATATGATGAGGCAGAAAAACTTGTAAATAAGCTTGCATGGATGACATCGGAAGAGAATACGAAAGTTGTGCGTGCAAGAATCTTGATTGCAAAAGGGCGATAAAGTTTTTATGATTTATATTCAAAAGACAGGTGAACCAGAAGAAGTAAGCCGGTGGAAGAAAAAATTCAAGAATAAGCATAAAAGAGAAGCAGGGTATGAGGATATCCGGCATGAAAAGGAACTGCAAATATTAAAGAATGCATTGCTTGCAGAACAGAGACATCTTTGCTGCTATTGTTGTTCTTATATTAAAAATACAGAGACTGAAGTACAAAAGAATAGTTTTCATGTGGAACATTTTCGACCTCAGGCACAAAATCAGGATTTATCTCTGGCCTATAATAATCTTCATGCTTCTTGTAATGGAGACAATCGCAGGCACTGTGGGCATAAAAAAGAAAATAATTTTGATGCAAAGCGGATGATTTCTCCGCTGGAGAAGGATTGTGAAAGTCATTTTCGATATCAGCAGGATGGAACAATACAGCCGGCGGAAAAGACAGATGCGGCAGCTGAGTATACAATTACGAAGTTGAACCTGAATGATAAACGTTTATGTCGTGCCAGAGAAAACGCTTTATGGACGTTTAATGTGTTCCAGTTGAATGGAGAAGAAAAACAGCGGGAATTGCAAAAATTTGAATGTTCAGAAGAACTGCCACCTTATTGGGACGCAATTAAATATTTTTTGACACAGGGAGACTGATATACGTGAAATATGATAGAAATCTGGTCGCTACAATCATAGAAAACGAATTTTGGGATGACTTGTATAATGAAATTGACGATTCTGTTATGAACATGGAAGGTCAGGAATTGGATGAAGCGTTTGAGACATATGTTGACTATGCAGAATTGGATCAAATAGAAAATGTCAAAGTTGTCCGGGTAGAACAGGAAGAGGATGATACATGTACGATTGTGAGAGGCATATTGGAAGCTGATGTTTCTCTTGATGGTTATGTATATTTTGAAGGGGAAAATAATATGGTGAACAGTTCGGAAGTTACATTGGAATTCGAATTTCAATTTGAGCATCAGAATGGGAAAAATCGCCAATTTGTGTCCCGGGTAATTGCATAACTTATAATTGATAGAAGATATCATGAAGAATAAAAAATGGTGGAATCTGTAGAAACTGTGATAGGACAGATTAATAGAAAGAGTGGAGGTTTAGGGATGCCGTACGTGTCACCTGTTGTTGAAAATGATTTTAAAGACCGGTTGAACAAGTGCGTAGATATTATTAAAAATTCGAGTATCAAATATCAGAGTTTGGGGATTTTTGGAAGCTACGCGAGAAATGATTATAAGGCCAGCAGTGATATCGACTTTTGCATCATAGTTCCGGAAAAACCGGAAAGATGGATGATGGGAGCCTTGCGGGAGGAACTCGAGATGTTGCATGCGGATGTGGTTTTTGTAACACCGCAGTATTTCGAACATGATAATTCAAAGTTTACACAACAGTTAAGAAGAGATTATAAGGAGTTGAAAATATGATAAAGGCAAATTCTTATTATTCTATTGCGTGCAATGAATTCTGGTATTTAAGGGATGCAGTGTCACCTGTATACTGCAATCCGGCTGCAGCTTCGGCACAGCAAATCGCAGAAAAAATGTTGAAATCTGTGGCAGAACTGGTCTGTACTGGAATTGAAAAACTAATGACATCTCATAATTTGCGTGCCCTATACGATGAAATTAAAAGGGTAGATACTTCCTTACAATTAGAGAGGAAGGATCTGGCATTACTCAAAGACTATTATTATGATGCAAGATATCCGGGGGATAATTTTGTTATTGTGACAGTGGATGAGCTGCGTGAGGCATTGGAGATCATGCTTGACGTTGTAGAAGCTGTAAATTGCTGGAGAACGTCTCATGAATTGGAGATATTAATTGCTGATCCGAGAGGGGAGTTTCAATCAGCGATGAGCAGATTGAAGCAGGAAGGGTAAACTGCCAAAATGAGCGGTTACAGTTTGCAGGGTGACTTGTGAACTGTAACGGAAAGAGTACGATTGAAAAATGATTTCCAAAAGATAAAAGACCATAAATAAGGGAGAATACCCATGGACGATACAAAAACAGAAATCATAAAACAAATATGCACAGGAGACTGGAAGGCAATCCCGGTTACAATGGGATTAAAATTTTTGAATGAACACCAGTTTACCCAAATCTTTGTGGATGCCGGAAAACAAATCAGGGAGTTTCGGCGGTATGGAACCGAAGAAACGGAACTTCGCAATGTTATATTTTGTGAAGAAAATATGAAATTACTGGCAGAACACATGCGCCCGGTAGATGATTACACGTGGTTGGAGAGACTCGTGATCTGTGTCGACAACTTAGTCAATGGGAGTGCTATGTCTGAGGATAATAAAAAAACGAGTAAACAACGTTTTGTGGAGATTATAACAGACAAATGCCGTAAAATTCTGCCGGAAATTTATGGAAGATCACGGCTTGAAGAAATTGGTCAGGGAATGGAACAAATGAACAGCCGAATGGATCGGTTAGAGCGTGCGACACAAAATATCATTGATATGGGGAGCCGACAGAACCAGGAAGAACGTCTGCAGCAGAGGATGGAGACAGAAAAGAGACCGGAGACAGAGAAAAACATGCAGCAGAATGGTCCAACGGATATAGGGCAAATAGCCAAATGGGATTTATCCGATCAACAGGTGGAAGGACTGTTTGGACCAAAAGAAAACCGGTACAAAGATATCAGTCAGCTTACTGAAGCATGGAAGAAAGAACGTAATGTTTATCCGGGGTGGTACATTCTTCCCTACAACATATGCGCAGAACTAAGCAGCAAAACAAGAGAAGAAGGACTGTTGCAAAGCCATACATTTGTTGATTTAAATCGGATGTTTCTGTTTGCATATGAACTTGCATGGCGCTACGAAAAATGTATGCATTTGTATTCCGATTATGAGATCCATCACTTGTCCATAATCTGGGACAATTATTATGAAAAGGAAATCAAAAGCTGGAGTCACGAATCTGCGATATATGAAACAGAAAATATAAAGAAATGGTTTTATATTGGTCAGGTACTGCTTCGTGTATATCGCGAGGAGGGAAGAACAGAAGCGTGGAAAAATATCTATACGAGACTGAAAGCGTATGAGGCTTATGGGGTAAACGGAACCATAGATCTGCAGTTAGAGAAAGCAAAACAGGAGTATCATAGATTACAAATTCCGGCAATGCGAAGATCAATTGCCCATTGTCACCCGGACAAAGAACATTATGAACAGCGTTTGCAGATATTGGGGCTACAGGCGGAACTGGATGAACTAGAAAGTGTGATTCCTGCATTGCAGCAGCTTATGCAGGATATACAGGACGCAGAGATATCGAATGGGAGCAATGGACTGTATTTCAAAACGCTCAGAGTGAGTATTCTGCAATTATATATGCTTTGTGTACAGGGAAAATGGGATTATACGCAGAAATTTGAAATTCATTTACAAGAAATTCATCGGATACAGGAAGATATAGATAGTAATTGTGCATTATTTGACTGGGAAATGTGGAAAGACAACGTGCAACATAAATTGCTTCGCTGGCATGTGCGCAAGTACGAGCAGAGAGAAGCGTTTCCGTTAAATCAGGAATATCGTACAATCATACAGGGAACGGGCAATGCATGTGAACCGGCATACCATTTTTACCGCTTGTTGGATAAGCTGGCATTACCATTAAAATGTGGGTATGTCACACTGCTGGGAGATTTGGAACAGCCATGGATCGAAGCAGTGTTGGAACAGATGGATTACCTTGGATTATTTTTGCTGTGTCGTGGGTGCTACAGCAGAACGATCGAAACATTGGTGGATCGCGCATGGCTGTGTACACTTTCACCGGATGTAGCGGGAAATATGGTTGCATTTCTGATTCATGCTCTTTCGGACAATATGGAAGAAATGGCGGATCAGGAACGTCCACAGGCAGGGGGAATTCTTACACAGATATTCTCAAATGTTCCCGAACTGCTGATCCGGTTTATGAGCCGATGCCCAGATGCACAGCAGGAAGATGCTTTATTGCTTGCAAAACAATTGATGGAATCAGAAGAACTTCCGGTATCATTTTCGATGGCAGAGTTGGGTGTTGGAATTATGGAAAATGTATCTGAAGCGAAGAAGTCACAAATGCTGGACGTAATGCTGCAGACAAAAATTGTAGAGCACAAGACCATGCATGGACATGGGGATGGAATTGACATTTTCAGTTATTATTTCCGGAAAGAAGATATCGGTCCGTTGCAGAGAAAGTGTATTGTAAGACCAGAAACTATAGCATGGTTACTGGAAATCCCGTCTGAGGCAGGATATGAATGGAGAACCAAAGTGCTTCGTCTGGAAACTTTGTACCGTCTGCAGCTATTGGATGAAAAACAGCAGCAGGCATATGCTGCATTACTTTGGCATTATGTATCAGAGACAACAGGACTTCCGGAGGGAAAGGATCTGCACCTGTTTGCTTATGAAAAATTACCGTGTCTGGATGCAAATATTCCAGTAAAATCTATTAAACAATGGTTTCTATCGAGGCGTTTGCAGGATCAGTTTGAAGATCAGCAGGGATGCAGAAGTACAATGGGAAAAATCCCTTATCTGGATGAGCTGGTTCTGGTCTGTGAAAATATGGAACCGGGATATTGGAGCCAAAAGGAAACGGAACAGCTTCTACAGGATATGCAGGCATATTGGTGTATTTTAAGAGGAAAACTAGAACAGGTGCGCCCGGAGAGCTTTGCAGCAGACGAATTTCGGAACCGGGCACAGAAAATAGAGCAAACGGCCGCTGCATTGTGTCGCAATACAGGTATGATAAGTACGCTTGTATCCGAACAATTACAATCAATGCTGCAGGAAATGTGTGCGTACAATATCAGCATCAAAGAACTGGAAATTCAGATAGCTAATAGTGATGCTCTGGCAGCATCCGTTTGCGAAGAAATGCAATCTTCTGAAAAAGAATTTACGATAGGGGCACAGACCGCAGCTTATCAGTATATTATGGCACATCCCACGGCAGAGGAGGCACAGGTTCTATTGAATGAATTCCTGAATATCCTGCGGTACCGAAAGACACCGGGGCTGGTGTCTGCGATATACTTTCTTCATAATCTGGTTTATGCAGATTGTCAGATCATACGGCAACGCGACAACCAGAACTACATGGATGCATGTCTGGAAATGCTTGCAGATGCTCTGCGAGTCGAGCAGGATTGTGATATGCCGGTCAAGGATATCCTGCATGCGCGAAAAGCATGCATGTCTCTTGCGTTCCGGATGTATCAGATGCCGGAGACAAGCGGGGGAAAAGGCGTGCAGCGCTGGAAAGAGATTGCGGCAGATGAGTGTGAAATGAATGAGATTCGGCAGGAATGGGTGTGGTAGATATGATTAAAGTGTGTTACTATGGTAAATAAACTGAAACTGTAAATATTAAGAATAAAGAGTGGAGAATATATGACACAGGAAAATGAACTAATAGAAACTTCCTTAAATGAGATATATAGAAAAATCAGTATTCAACAATATAAAACAGATATGGGATTTAAGGCGTTAGCAGAAGGGGTACATGATAATTTGTTTGTAATACCTGAGTATCAGAGAAAATATCGATGGACAAAGCAACAGGTGGAAGAATTGGCGACTTCCCTCCTTCGGGATTTACCAATTCCACCAATCTATGCATTCCGAAATGAAAATGGACAGCTTGAAATTTTGGATGGACAGCAGAGAGTGATGAGTCTGTATTTTTATTATATTGGAAGATTTTTTGCGGATACGCAACAAAACGTATTTGATTATAGAGAACTGGATATTGATCACACAAGTAATTTTGAAGAAGCTCTTGCAAAGAAATACGATATTGTTCCAACAAAGTTTTATATGATTTTTGGAAAGGAAAAATGTGATATTACCTATGCGACACTTCCAAAAGACATCAAAAGAAAAGTTGATTACACTACTATTTCGGTTGTAGAAATAAAAACATCAATGATAGATAATCCAGAAGCTACACTGCACAAAATATTCACAAACCTTAATAATGGTGGAACACGCTTGTCAGATCAGGAAATGAGAAATGGCGTATATCCTTGCAAATTTAGCAAAATGATAGATGCTATAAATCGAAATGATCTCAAATGGAGAAAATTGTATGGCCATATGAGTGACAAATATGATGATATGGAAAAACTATATCGTTTTTGTGCTATGAAAAAGTTTGTGAAATATGATGGAATGGATTTTCAAATAAAAGGAGATTCTGGTACAATCAAAATCAAAGAGTTTATTGATGCTTTTACGGAGCAGGCATTTTATTTTACGTCAGAAGAAGTCGAAGAATATCAGGAAAGTTTAGAAAAATTCTTTTGTAGATTAGATATTAGCCGTGAAAACTTTAATAAGGTTTTGATTACGGAAGGGATTTTTGTGGTTTTAGAAAAAACACATATTAATGTATTAATTACGGATGAAATATATAATGACATTTCTGAAGATGCAGGAATAAAAAGTACAATGAATGCGCGGACCTTTTCACGCACAAATATGAATAAAAGGTGGAAAATGATATATGACTTGTTATCAGGCTATGGTCAGTGACTTGTGTGAAAAAATGATTGGTGAACAATTGCCATATAAAGATACCATTTTATTGGGGGATAATTCCAGTGGTAAATCGGATGTTTTAAAAGGCGTCATAGAGAACGGTGACAGGCGGAAGTATTATTTTATTGATGCAGTGAATCGCGAATTTGATGTGAAACAAATTACCTTTGAAAAGGAAAAAAATATAGTATACTCTTCCAAAATAAATGATACTCGGTTAAATGAAGATATTTTTAATCATAAGGATTCGTTCTATTATGGAGGAACACCAAAGGCTATTGAAGATTTTTATTTTAATTATAAAGAACGGTTAGAGAAACTTATACAGATTTTTTTGCAGATAGAATTTGAAGTGAAACAGGAACTGACAGGAGCAGTAGTTTACGTTAATGATGAAAGATTTAGTTTATCAAGTGGTTATCAAGCGTTAATTAGAATTTTTTTGGAAATATTATATTATGAGGACACGATGCATGAAGGCGTAATTGTTATAGATGAGATAGATGAATTTTTATCTGTAAAAAATTGTGGAAAAATATTTGATTTTCTAAGAATAAATTTTCCAACATTAAACTTTATTGTAACAACGCATTCCGCAGATCTGATTGCTGAAACAGAAAATGCTAATATTGTTTTACTGAGAAATACGAATTATGAAGTGTTAGATGCAGGAGATTTTAGAAGCATATCACAAGTATATGACTTGTTTAAGGATGTTTTCAAAATTGAAAAGGAAAAAACATCAAAGGAGGTAATTGATACAAAATTGCGCGTGTTATTTAACAATAAAATGTCGGGCATTTGGAATGAAGAATGTGAAAATGAGCTTTGTACTATAAAGACAGGAAAAATTACAAAGGTACAGAAAATGATCATAAAACAAATTGAGGAGTGGAATGTGTGAAAAACGATTTTTTCTTATTGGATATTCCTGATTTTTCGCCATCTTATGAGGAAAAAATTGAGTATGGATATAAAAACAAGGCCGGGAAAAATTTATTAGAATTGCTAAGGAATATAAGCAAAAATCATTGTATGTATTGTTATGCCCTACTTAAAAGTGATAGAGTAGACACAGGAAATCTTGAACATAGTATTGAAAAGAAATTAGATGAAGAACATTTAGAAGAATGTGTTCAAAATATTGCGCTTACGTGTAGTCACTGTAATCAGTCACTAAAAAGGACTGGAGAAGAAGAACGTTGTAAAAAAATCCTTCCACAGATAGAATTATTTCGAGAAAAAGTGAATTGTAGTGGGAAAATGTGCAAGCAGGAATGTGGCCCATATAAAGAATTAAAACAGGAATATGGTAAAGTGTCACGGATTATTTTACAACCACATGGCGTACATGGAATAAATTCACAATTGAAATATTGTCTGTAGTATGATGTGAAAAATGCAGAGTTTATTCCAAGTACAAGATACCAATACGATGAGAATGATATTGATTACATAGAGCATCATATTAATCAGTTTCGATTGAATGATATTGGTTTTAAAACGAACGCGTTGGTGGAATTCCTTGAAGATGTGATAAATGCAGACGGAAAATATAGAGAAAAAAAGAAGTATTCTAATTATATTGTAGATTTGTTTATGGAAAAATTAAAGGATTTTTCACAAACGGATATTTTGAAATTATGTGAGAACTTATATACGCAGTATTTTTTGGAGTTTCGGAGTGAATAGTATGTATAATGCCAAAATTCGTTACTTTTGGATGGATTGTATAAAAGAAAACCATAATATAGAAGCGTATTGTAAATGATATTCAAAATGAATTTGATGAGGTGATGATATGATGACACGGGAGCAAATTGAAAGAATTGCAGAAAAATGTGGTGTTCAAGTATCCTATACAGAATCGGGAAGGGGTGGATTTATTATTGATTCTTCTGGAAGTGTCTACAAATCTGTAAACGATATTTTTATGAAAAATTTTAGTAATCCATCATACAATCAGAAAACATATTTAATTGATGATGAAATTGCTTTCTTGGCAGCGTAATAGGAGACCAACTATATGAAAAAGCATGAAAAATGTAAAAATGAAAAAGATAAGGAAAGGAAAAAAACTAAACTCTCGAGCTATAAAAAAATAATTTTCGGATTAGCTGGTATATTAGTATCGGCATATCCAATTATAAATATTGTGTATAATGCATTATATCAAATAAAAAGTGAGGCGTTTTATGGAATCCCGGCAAAATATTTTCATGACTCTGTTGATAATCGTCTCATGTATTTAGGGTGTATTATGATTGTAGTGGGGATGTGTATGATTCCTGTAATTATAAAAAAGCACGATGAAAAAAGCCTAGGACAGAAAAAGATATCAAATGCATACGTATATTTTTTGTCTATTGTACTTGGAATACTGGTGGGAGTGTTAAATGTTGATAACTGGTTAGCTATTATGAAACATGTATACAAAAAGAACAGTTGGTTTGGAAACATTGTTAGTTTTCTAAGCCAAAATACATATATAATGATTTTCATTATTATATTAGGACTAATAGCTGTATTGGGACTAACTTATAATTTTCAAATTATTAAATCACATTTTATTAAAGGGTTCTTTATTAAAGTGTTTGCAATAGCATTTGTGTTGAGTTTTGCTTTGGCAATTAGTGGAGCAATTTGCAGATTAAGTATTAATTTAGAAGATCAGACAAAGTATGAATTGGTTGTTATAGATAAGCAGTCCTATGCAGTTTTGGCAGAAGATGATGAAAAAATTTTAGCAGTTCCGTATATTGAAACAAAGGATGAGGAATTTGTGTTTGATACAAGAAAATATTATTTTTTTGATAAATACCAAGGAACATATCAATATGTGTACATGAAAAATCCACCACAAATTATTAAGTAGATGAAAATGCGTGCAAATTACAAATTGTATACCATAAATGTGAACTTCCTCGATAATTAACTCTCGTTAGGAGGGCGCCATGTATTTTGATTATGAGGTCAAAATTCCGGATTCCAGACATGGAATCACGAGAAAAAAGATCCGGGGAATAACTTATATTTACTATGCTTACGACCACAAGTACAGTTCGGATAAGCATTATACCATTCCGAAGAATACAACGATTGGTAAGTGCCTGGATGTTTCATCAGAGACGATGTATCCTAATACCAACTTCCTGAAATATTTTCCTGATGCTGAGATTCCGGTGACGCAGGTAAAAACTGACCGGAGTGCCTGCCTCAGAATCGGAGCATTCATTGTGATCCGTAAGATCATCGCAGAATATCATCTGGATGAGATGATCGGCCGCCTGATAGGGAAAGATGCCGGTCTCTTCCTTGATCTGGCAGCGTATTCCATCGTTACGGAAAATAATGCCGGTCAGTACTATCCGGATTATGCATACAACCACCCACTGTTTACACAGGGGATGAAGCTGTATAGTGATTCAAAGGTCTCTTCATTTATTAACAGTATTACGAGAGATCAGTGCATTGCTTTCCAGAATGAATGGAACAGCAGACATGATCACCGTGAAAAGATCTATATCAGTTATGATTCGATGAACAAGAACTGCCAGGCAGGTGATCTTGAGTGTGTCGAGATCGGACATCCGAAGGATGACAATGGGAAACCGGTTCTGAACTATTCAATTGCCTATGATCATAACAACTCTGAGCCGCTTTATTATGAAGAATACCCCGGAAGTATCGTTGATGTTTCGCAACTCCAGCAGATGCTGCTGAAGGCAAAGGGGTATGGATACCGGCAGGCCGGTTTCATTCTTGACCGTGGATACTTCAGTAAAGAAAATATCCATTTCATGGATAAGAACGGTTATGAGTTCATTATCATGATGAAGGGGATGAAGTCTCTGATGCGGGATCTTGTCCTGTCTGTGAAAGGCAGTTTTGAAGAAAAACGCGAATACAGCCTGCGTGATTACAAAGTAAACGGTATCACGGTGAAACATCAGCTGTATCCTTCCGATGAGAAGGAGCGTTACTTCCACATTTACTATAACGAACGGAAGCAGACAGCCGAACGCGAGAATGTAGAAGAAAAGATCGACCGGATGTCACTGTTTCTACGTGAGCATCAGGGTATGAAACTGAATCTTGGCAATGAGTTCCGCAGATATTTTGATCTGATCTTTTATCATGAAGGTCAGGATGATGAAAAGTTCATGTATAGTCGGGAACGCTACCAGGTCATTGATGAAGAGATAGCCCCGTGTGGTTACTTTGTTATTATCACATCTGAGAAGATGGATGCAGCGGATGCCCTTGATCTTTATAAAAGCCGGGATGCATCCGAAAAACTGTTCCGGGAAGATAAAACCTTCCTTGGAAACAGGACAATGCGTTGCCAGAGCAATGAGGCACTGCACGCAAAGATCTTCATAGAGTTTGTAGCACTGATTATCAGGAACAGAATCCACTTCCTGCTCAAGGAACAGATGCTGAAAGCCCATCAAAAAGAGAATTACATGACAGTGCCTGCGGCTGTCCGTGAACTTGAGAAAATCGAAATTGTGCGGCAAACCGATGGCGAATACTATCGGGATTACGCAGTAACCGCAACGCAGAAGTCGATTCTGAAAGCATTCGGCTTATCCGAGATAAACGTCGGGAAGCAGGCTGTTGACATTAATGAAAATCTCAAATCCTGCAATACGAAGGAGGCATAGTAATGGCACGTAGAAAAATAAGTATCGATGACAGGATTGAACAGCAGAAGCTGGTCGTTTCCAAAGCCAAGGATAGATATGAAGCAGAACTCGAGCAACTCAATCAATTGATGAAAAAGCGTGATGAGCTACGTAATAAAGAGTTACTTCAGGCTATCGAGCATAGCAGCCGTTCATTTGAGGAAATCATGGATTTCCTTGGCACCGATGACTCCCAGAATTAAACCTGGAAGCCATCGAGAGTTAATTTTTCAGAAAGTTCACATAAGAGCGAGAAAAGGTGTCGGTAAGTCAGCATTACTAAATTATACTGCAATTAAGGTTAGTGAATTGTATCAAGAAGATTTTATAATCAATATCAAGGCATCGGAATTGATAGCACCATATGATCGTGAAGATTATCAACCATTACAATATTCGAATTGTTGGCAACAAAGGATTTGCATGAGAATATTAAATGAAATTGCTAAAAAGATAAAATGTGCTATGACTGATGATACTATGAGTATAATAGAAACTGCTGAGATTATGGGATATAAAGGAAAAAATTTATTTTCAGAAATAATATTGATGGAAGTCAGCAGTGGGAGATACACCCAGCATACAGAACTGTCCTGAAAATAAAATGAAATTTTAGGCTTGCATAAATGAGATGGGAGTAGAACTTTAATTAAAAATGGTAATGTTAAGGAAAACACACTATGAAAATATGTATTATACACTGTTTTGACACCTATGAACATCGTGTAGATCTCCTGCATGATTATTTTAAAGAAAGAGGTGCTGAAGTAACGGTTATCACATCCGATTACATGCACTTTGAAAAGAGAAAAAGGACAGATAAAAAGGAGGACTTCCATTATATAAAGGCAGTTCCATATGCATCAAATTTGTCACTTACAAGACTGTGGTCACATTTGAGGCTATCGAAAAATATTTTTGCAAAGATAGAATCAAAAGAGTATGATCTTTTGTGGGTATTGATTCCGCCGAACTGTTTTGTGCGGGATGCAGCCATCTATAAGCGTAAATATAGGGAAACAAAACTGGTTTTTGATGTGATTGATATGTGGCCGGAGACAATGCCAATTGCAAAATTTAAGGATTTGCCCCCTTTTACATATTGGCAGAAGTTGCGCGATAAATACTTGAATGCTGCGGATGCGATTGTAACGGAATGTAATCTGTATCAGAAAAAGCTGCCACAAACGATTGATCGAAAAAAACTTCATACCATATATCTTGCACGAAAACTTACACCATATCAAGGAAAAGCTGAGTTGCCACAAAACAGGATTTCTTTGTGCTATTTGGGGTCTGTCAACAATATCATTGATATCCCGGCTGTGGCACAGCTTATCCGGAAATTGAATAAAAAGCTGCCGGTTGATATTCATATAATAGGTGATGGAGAAAAAAGAGAGGAATTTGTGAGGGAATGCAAGAATGCAGGGGCAGCAGTCATGTATCATGGAAAAATCTATGATGCAAAAGAAAAACAGAAAATATTTGATCAATGTCATTACGGTTTAAATATAATGAAAGCATCCGTGTTTGTTGGCTTGACAATGAAAAGCATGGATTATTTTGAAGCAGGGCTGCCAGTCATCAATAATATTCATGGGGATACATGGGATATTATTGAGAGAGAGAAGATTGGTGTGAATCTCAAAGAAAATACTACCGCAGCAGAGATTATGGTATATGATGTGGTCATGCGTGAACGAGTGAGAAGATTTTTTGAGACAAATCTAGGAGAAGATACGTTTCAAAGAAAAGTAAAGGAGCTGTTGTTAGAATTATGAGAACCTCAAATTATGGAATATGGGAAACGATACAAAATATTTGTTATGTGATTCGCTCTCGAATTTTGATCCCAAAATCCCGCATGATTCGGTTTCCAATTGTAATCCGTGGAAAACAATATATAGATTTTGGAACAAATTTGACCACAGGGAGACGCTGTAGATTTGAGGTAAATGGGAAGCATAATGGGAAACGTCTGATTATTGGGAAAAATGTCAACATTGGAGATGACGTGAGTATACGGTGTGCAGATAAAATTGTCATCGGAAATCATGTGCTGATGGGATCAAAGGTCTTGATTATCGACAATTCACATGGTATTTATACTGGGGAAAAACAGGATTCACCAGAAACACCTCCAAATGAGAGAGCATTGTACATGAAGCCGATTAAAATAGGCGATAACGTATGGATTGGAGAAGGGGCTGTTATCCAGCAGGGAGTTACTATTGGAGCAGGAAGTATCATTGCGGCAAATTCCGTTGTAACAAAGGATGTGCCAGCGCAAGTGATCGTTGGTGGAATTCCAGCTAAAGTTATCAAGAGATATGACTGTGAGAATAAGCAATGGATAAGATAAAAGATAAGGTTTCCGTCATTATTCCTGTGTATAACAGCGAAAAAACAATTGTACAGGTCCTGGATTCCATAAAGCGGCAGACCAGATTTGATTATATCTGCGAGATATTGGTGATAAATGACGGATCAAAAGATCAATCTGAAGAACTGATTCAGAACTATATCTGTGAACACTCAGAACTTCCGATTTCTTATTATAGTAAAGAAAATGGAGGTGCTTCTTCTGCCAGAAATTTTGGAATGCGCAGGGCAAAAGGCGAATATATCGCATTTTTGGATTCGGACGATCTCTGGATGCCGGAAAAGATTGAAGTGCAGATGAAAATTTTACTGCAGCATAGAGAGATTGTATTTCTGGGGGCTGGGTATGAAGACAGACCTTTTTATATTATGACAAAAAGGATTGATGGTTTATATAAAGCTACTATTAAAGATATCTGCAAGAAGAATTTTCCCGTTACACCATCTGTTGTCTTTAAAGCAGAGGCAATCAAAACACTGGGATATTTTGATGAAAAACAGAAATTTGGAGAAGATATCAATTATTACCAGAAGTTCTGTATCTCTTATAATTATTATTATCTACCGCGAAAACTTGTAACGATTGGATTCCAAAAAGATTTTTTTGGCGCAACCGGACTGACCTCTCATATGAAAGAAATGCATCTGGGTACGATTAAAAATCTGCGTGAAGTTTATATGGAAGGACATATTTCAAAGAGTTTCTATTATGAAATGCGTATATTCTATTGGTTGAAATATTGCCGGAGATGCGTCAGACGATGGTTCAGGGATTGCATTTCTAAGGGGAAAAAGGTAGAATGATATGATTGTATGTAAGTTTATAGAGGAAAATGTCTATAAAGGTTGTAAAATATGATAGGAATTGTTATATTAAATTATGAAACATGGGATGTAACGCTGCAATGCATGGAAAGTATTATGGAAGCGGAGAATGAAGAAATGATTCGTATATATCTCGTGGATAATGCTTCCACCCGGAAGAAACCCAAAGAAATTGACAGGTTTATTGAGCAGCACAGTGTAACTTATATTGAGGCTGCCGAAAACCGCGGTTATGCAGCAGGAAATAATTTGGGAATTTGTCAGGCGTTGAAAGATCAGTGTACATATGTTTTGATTACGAACAATGACATACGATTTCGAAGTGCCTCTATTTATAGGATGAAACAGCTTCTGGAATCAAGCGACAGGATTGGAATTGTAGGACCACAGGTGGTAGGACTGGATGGGATTCATCAGCCGAGTGTGGCAATGTACAGAACAGGGATACGTGAGATCTTTCATTTTTATACAGGTTTCAGGTGTTTTCATCGAAAAGCAATGAGAGAGTATCAGGGAATGGATCAGGATGCTGGGGGACAGTATCCTGTTTATCATGTTTCGGGATGCTGTTTTTTGATGAACCGAAAGGCAGCAGAGACGTTGTATCCATTAGATGAAAACACATTTCTGTATGATGAAGAACTGATTATCGGTATACGGATGGAACAGGCGGGACTGCAGACATGGTATTGTGGGACCGCGGTTGTGGAACATCATCATGGATACACGACACAGAAAAATAGTGCGTTTATGCAGAAATGTATTCGGGAGAGTGAGCAGTATTATTGTCGGGAGTATTTGCAGGCAAATGGGATAACTCTCATATTTTTGAATTTATATAGAAAAAGTTTATTAGTTATAAGAAGGCTTCTTAAAAAATAAGAGGGCAATTTGGTGAATAAAATGAATCAGCCATTGGTATCTATTATAATAAGAACGTGCCAACGACCACATGTATTAGAAAGAGCTTTAAATAGTGTTCGAAAACAGACATACAAAAATATACAGGTCGTGATTGTAGAAGATGGAGAAAATAAGTCTGAAAGATATATAAGAGAAAAATTTCCAGATTTAAATATGTTGTACTATGCTACTGGAAAAAAATGTGGACGTTCGCATGCAGGAAATGTTGCCTTGAAATTGTCAGAAGGAGAGTTGTTGAATTTCCTTGATGATGATGATATGTTGTTTCCGAAACATATTGAAGCTTTGGTGAATGCTTTGACAGAGTCATCGAATATGGCGGCATATAGTATTGCGGAAGAACGTCAAATAATAGAAAACTCAAAAAAACCTGATGAATATAAGGTGAAACGAAAAATGATTCGTTATAAACAACCTTTTAACAGGCTTTTATTATATACATTTAACTATATTCCGATTCAAAGTATCATGTTTCAAAAATCGCTTTACGAGGAATATGGTGGGTTTGATGAAAAATTAGATAATTTGGAAGATTGGGATTTATGGGTGAGGTATTCTCAAAAAACAGAATTTACTTTTGTAAATGAATTAACGTCATGTTACCATGTTCCATATGCAAACAGAGCCAGAAGAAATCGATCAAATGGATTACGGGATTATCTTGCGCCTGTTATACAAAATTTTGAGAGTTATCATGTTAATATGGATATAAGGGATGCTCATGATGAAATGGATTATGTGATAAGAGAATATAAAAATAATGGAATCGTACGATATATGCGTATGTTTTTCAGGGCGATATTATTTGGAGAAAAATAAATGAAAAAAAAAGTTGAAAAAGTTGTTTGTAATTTTTCTTTTATTTGGCAATTTGCTATAGATGATTTCAAAATGAAATATGCAGGTTCGGGATTGGGGACTTTATGGGCTTTTTTACAACCAATTATTACTATTGTTTTATATTGGTTTGTTTTTCAAATTGGGTTTAAATCTCAACCAGTTGAAAACTTCCCATTTATTCTTTGGCTTATCTCAGGTTTGGTTCCATGGTTTTTCGTTAGTGAGTCTGTTTCGAATGCAACAGGATGTATGACGGAATATAGTTATCTTGTAAAGAAAGTTTTATTTAACATTGATATTCTGCCATTTGCAAAAGTTATTTCAGTTTTATTGGTTCAGTTGGTTTTGATTGTATTTACAATTATATTATTTGCAATAGGTGGATATTGGCCTGATTTGCACTATTTACAAATTCCAATATATTTGTTGTATATGATTTTATTAGCAACAGGAGTTTCTTATTTTACAGCTACATTATATGTTTTTTTTAAAGACACCATGCAAATTGTGGCGATTGTATTGCAGATATTTTTTTGGATGACTCCTATTGTTTGGGATATTAGAATTATGCCAGAAATTGCTCGCAAGGTTTTGATTTTTAATCCGGTATATTATATTATTAATGGATATAGAAAAATTTTTATATATAAAAATGGTATGGAGATAAACAAAATGATGAATTTGTATTATTGGGGCATTGTTATACTGTTTTTGATAGTAGGGGTACGTTTGTTTAGAAAGTGCAAAAATCATTTTGCAGATGTTTTATAGAGGAAAATCATGGAGTACGCAGTAAAAATAGAAAAAGTTTCAAAAAAATATAATTTGTATACCAGACCACAGGATCGTTTTAAAGAAGCTATTGGTTTTGGAAAAAAGAATTCATTACATACAGAGTTTTATGCTTTAAATAATATTAGTTTTGAAGTGAAAAAAGGGGAAACTGTTGGAATTATTGGAACAAACGGATCTGGAAAATCGACATTATTAAAAATAATAACGGGAGTATTAAAACAAACGGAAGGTTCTGTGGAAGTAAACGGAAGAATTTCTGCATTGCTTGAATTAGGAGCAGGATTTAATCAGGAATATACGGGATTGGAAAATATTTATTTAAATGGAAGAATGATGGGCATTTCAAAAAAAGAAATGGAATCACGAGTTCAGAGTATTATAGATTTTGCGGAAATAGGAGAATTTATTAACCAACCTGTGAAAACTTATTCGAGTGGAATGTTTGCAAGATTAGCATTTGCGGTGGCAATTAATGTAGAACCAGATATTTTGATTGTTGATGAGGCACTTAGTGTAGGAGATTTGTTTTTTCAAAATAAATGCTTTCGAAAATTTGAGGAATTAAAAGAAAAAAATATTACAATATTATTTGTATCGCATGATATATCAAGTGTTAGACAAATGTGTTCTAGAGTTTTGTGGATTGAAAAAGGTAAGCAAATTATATTTGATCAAAGCGATAAGGTTTGTGATATGTACATGGATATGAAGAGAAAGGGAATGAATAAACAGGTAGATGAAATTGATGAAGTGGAAGATATACCTGTGAAAATTTTGAATGAAAAAAAAGTGTATCCTGTATTGATTAAAAAAAATGATGAGGGAGATTTAAAATCTGAGAAGTTTGATATTGTGTCATGTTTCTTTACAAATGATAGAGGAAAAATTGTTAAACATCTAAGAGTTGATGAAAAATATAAATTTCATTGTGCAATTTCTTTTAAAGAAGATATGCATAGTTTAATTGTTGGTTTTGTATTAGAAAATAATAAGGGACTTCCTTTGTTTGATATTAATAACTATATTAATCAACAACAGGGAATAAGTGGTAAAAAAGGTTATGTAACAGAAGCTATTTATGAATTTACTTTGCCAAGATTGATGAAAGGAACCTATATTTTAGAAGCAGCGATAGCACAAGGAACTCAAGAACAACATGAAATGTTAACTTGGTTGCATGGGATTGGAAACGTTGAAATTATAAATCCTGGATATAATTCGTCGTATATTGAAATACCAGCAAAAATTGTATTAGATCAAATTGAATATAAAAAAGTAGAATTTGTTGAAACTGAAAATTAAAGAAATGGTGAGAAAAGATGGGAAACTATGATTTTGAACTAGATTTGAAAAGTGTTAATACAATGTCCGTTATTAATGAATGGATAAAAAAAGAAACAAACATTTTAGAGTTTGGACCGGCAAATGGTCGATTGACAAAATATTTAAAATATGAAAAAAATTGCACCGTTACAATTGTTGAGTTGGATGAAGAATCAGGAAAAGAAGCTAAACAGTTTGCAACAAAATCATATATTGGAAAAAAATATGGCGATATAGAAAATTTTTATTGGACAAAATCAAAACAAAAATTTGATTATATTATATTCGCGGATGTATTGGAGCATCTTTCTAATCCACAGAAAGTTTTGGAAGTTTGTAAAAATATGCTAAAGCCATCTGGAAGGATATTGGTATCAATACCAAATGTAACACATAATTCAATTATTATTGATATGTTAAATGATAAGTTTGAATATGATGATGTAGGCTTGTTAGATCGTACACATATTCATTTTTTTACTTTAAAAACTTTTCAGAATATGATAGACACATTGGATATTTACATTTCTGAAATGACTCCGATTTATAGTAGAGTTGGTAATAATGAAATTCATAATTCTTATAAAGATGTTCCGATAGATGTACAAAAGTTTTTACGTAAAAGAAAAGAAGGAAGCATATATCAATATGTATTTCAGTTGAGTTTGGAAAAAAATGAAAAATGTAATATTTCTTTAAAACAATTTGATATAGATGAGTATGAGGAATTAGAATCACAATGTTTTTATAGACAGGATCAACAAGAATATAGTAATGAAAAGAGAATTGAGAAAATATATAGATCCAATGAAAGTGTTGAATGGAGTTTGAACTTAAATGATTATGCAAATATAGAATATATTAGGATTGACCCATTGGAAAATAACGGAATTATTGAATTGAAAAAATGTTTTATAGATCAAAACGGAGTTTTAAAGGATATTCAGGAAATTAACACAAATGCTATTGGTATTTATAATAAAATATTTGTTTTTGATAATAGAGATCCTTTGATAGAAATACAAATTCCAAAAGAATTTTCAAATGCAAAATTACATGTTCAATTTGAGATATTAGATTATGGAAGAGAAAACAAAGAATATTTTGATTTAGTACAATGTCTAGAAAAAAATGGAATTTTGTTTGATGAAAAAAATACTAATAATCATAATTTGAAATTATTAAATTTACATCAGCAATTTGTTGAACAGGAACATTATAATATTCATTTGGAAAAAGATATAAAGGAACAAAAAGACTATATTACACATTTGGAAAAAGATATAAAGGAACAAAAAGACTATATTACACATTTGGAAAAAGATATAAAGGAACAAAAAGACTATATTGCACATTTGGAAAAAGATATAGAAGTGTTAAAAAAAAGAAAATAAATAAAAAGATAAGAGGGGAAAAATGGATATTGTATTTGTTTCATATAATTCAGAAAGATGGATTGAAAATTGTTTTACATCAATACGAAAGTCTGAGTTTGATTTAAAGACCGTTTCAATTTATGTGGTAGATAATGGATCGAAAGATCATTCATTAGAAAAGCTAAAACAGGAAAAAGAAAAATGTGGGGATTGCTTGCGGAACTTTGAAATAATTGAAAGTAACAAAAATCTTGGATTCGGAGGAGCAAATAATATAGGAGCACAAAAAGGTTCGGATGATATTATTTGTTTTTTGAATATGGATACAGAAATATATCCGAATACCTTGTCTGAATTAGATGATGATATTAAACAATCTTCGCCTGATTTTGCGTTATGGGAACTTAGGCAATTTCCATATGAACATCCTAAAATGTATGATTCGCTGACACACGAAACTAGCTGGAGCAGTGGGGCTGCCTTTGCAATTCGCAGGAAGATTTTTGAAAAGGTGAATGGATTTGATAGTGCTATTTTTATGTATGCAGAAGATGTTGATTTGAGTTGGAGAGTTCGGTCATTTGGATATCGGTTGAAATATGTTCCTAAAGCAGTAATAAAACATTATTCGTATCAGGAAGCTGGGGAGGTAAAGCCTAATCAATATATTAATAGTATTGTCAATAATATTTTATTGAGATATCGATTCGCTGGCTTGAGAACCATAATAAAAGGGTATAAACTGTTTGCAATGTGTATTATTGGAGCAGAAGCATTTAATGGATCCAGAAAACTTTTGCTAAAACAATGGATAAAACATTTTAGATTGATACCTCATTTTATTGATCGAAAACAATGCGGCAATCAGAGGAGAGAGGTTGCTAAATTTATTGGATTTGATTATGAGGCAATTAGAGATGGAGCATTTTATCTAAATGAGTTTCCAGAAAAAAAACCATTAGTATCAATTATTGTTCGTACTTGTGGCAGACCGTCAGTTTTAAGAGAAACGTTAATTTCTTTACGTAACCAAACATATCCTAACCTGGAGATTGTAGTTGTTGAAGATGGACAAGCTATTTCTAAGGACATGATAAAAAAAGAATTTTCGGATCTAAATATATTATATGAAGCAACAGGAGAAAAGGTTGGGCGTTCAAAAGCAGGAAATATTGCTATGGAATTAGCTCATGGAAGTTATTTGAATTTTTTGGATGATGATGATTTGTTTTATGCAGATCACGTAGAAGTGTTGGTCGCAACATTGATAAAATCTAAAAATAAAGCTGCATATGCGTTTTCTTTTGAAACACCTATTGAAATTATAAGCCGTGATCCTTATCAATATAAAATACATGATTATTTAGGAATTCATAAGAAAAAATTTGATAAAATTGAATTGTGTTATCATAATTACATTCCAATACAATGCATTATGTTTGAAAAGAAACTGTTTGAAAATTATGGGGGGCTTGATGAAACATTAGATGCGTTGGAAGATTGGGATTTATGGGTGCGTTATTCACTGCATACGGATTTTGATTGTATTGAGAAAACAACATCTATATATAGAGTTCCTTATAATAAGGAAATTAATTTAAAGAGACAAAAAAATCTTGATGAAGCATTACATGTTGTGAGAGAAAAACATAAAACTTATATGCAACAAATAAGCGTTTATGATATTGCAAAAATGTTTGCAAAACAATATTAAAAACAATATATATGAGGCAAAAAACAGAATACATTGTGCTTTTACTTTAATGAAAACAAAAAAATATGTAGGAGAGAAATATGATATACTTTATTACTGAATTACTATTGATCATCACTTTTTTGCTGATAGAAAAAATAAAAAAGCCACAAAATTTATTAATATGGATACCAGTTTCATTTGTTGGATATGAATGTTATAGTTGTTTAGCTACGGGAATCTTAACTATTTTACATATTCCCGCAAATATTTATTCAATGGGATTGATTAATATTTTTATTATTCTTTGTTTTTTGAAGTTCATTTACAAAGATAAAAGAAAACAACAATATTATATGAAGCTGGAAGATGTTTTTTTCATCTTAATATATTGTGTACTTATTATCATAGTATGTCTTAATCGTTTTGGAACAGATATACGGATCTGCTTTGAAACAAGTGATCCTGGAACTCATTTGAAGATGGCGATGAATTTTGTGAATAATAAAGCTGTTGATGGAATGTATTTAGGTCAGGTTACAAATGGACTGTTTATTGAAGGAATGCAAGAGTTTTTTAACGGGGTTGTAGTGTATAAATCCTTTATCATAAAATATTGTTTTAATTTCTTGATAGCGGGTTGGATGTTTTTTTCTTCGGCATCGCTTTATGTCGAAAAGAAAATAGGAAAATGTTTAGTTTACATTGTTACAATTATTTATATTTTTGGTTATCCTTATAATGATATGGTGTTTGGGTTTGTATATTTACAATTGACAGTGACAATTATATGTTATTTGTTATTTATATGTTATCTATTTATGAATGAATGTGAAAAAGATAATAATTTAATTATAGGATTAATGTCACTGGGATGTTTGGGAGTGGGAATTGGATATACCCTATTTGCACCACTTGTGTTTGTTGCGTTATTAATATGTGCATTTTATAAGGCAGGAAAAGAAAAGTGGCTTATTAATAGAAAACATAATTTCTTGTCATTGGATTTTTGCAAATTGGGTTTGCAAATTTTTCTTTTACCGACATTTTTGACTATCTGGTTTTTGATTATTCAACCTATAATAGAAAAAACTACAACAAATTATATAAATGCATTAAATATAGAAGGATATATATATAGAAACTTGTTTTCTGATTTTGGACTTTATGTTATTTTTGCAATAGCTGGAGCGATTATTTATATAAAAAATAAGAAAATAACATTAGACTTAACTGTTTTAATATTGGGATTGTTTTATGAAGGCTTTTTCTTTATAAAAATGGTTAGAGAAGAAGTATCAACATATTATTTTTATAAAATTAACTATTTAATGTGGATGATTATATTAATATGTTTTATAGCTGCAATTGTAGAGATGTTTCAAAGAGAAAAAATATATATTTTGTGCTATTTTGTAGGTGCTTTTATATTGTTCTTTTTAAATCTAACAAATGCAGAAAATAAATTACAGTTAAAAAATATAAATTATGATCCGTTCACGGATTCATATGCTGTTGGAAGAATTTATGCTTATAACTATATTCTTACACAGAGAGAAACAGAAGTATCTCAAAATTTAGTAGATATGTGTGAAAAAGTTGAAAAAATAGAAATAGATAGTGATGGAATAGTTGCATTTGTGGGAAATTGGCTTGATAGATATTGGTATGAAGCTATGACAAATCAACGGTTTGATACAGAATATAATTATTTGCAACCGATGGATATTGTCAATGGATTTAATGAAAAAAAATATGGAAAATACATACTTGTTATTAAGGAAAGTGATGAGTACAAAGAAAATTCTGAATTATTTGATAATATGCATAGGTTAATTGAAAATGATTATGCTTTTATTGGATATTATTAATAATTTTATTGGATTATACGTAGTAGAATATAATATAAAATACATGTTTGAAAAGTTTATATAATGGTTTGTTATATGAATATCGAGCAATTAAAGATATATCTTGATATAGATGCTCATACAAAGTGTTTGAGTGTTAATATTTTGAATACTGCTTTTAAGAATTGTTTTCTACTACTTTTGCACAGAAAAGAAAAATCGCTGTGTTATAAGCCTTGGCAAGCCATCGTGCAGCGATTTTGCTCAACTAGAGTTAGTTGGGAATGATCAGATAGACCATGCAAGATGTTTGATTATATATTATGAGAACAAAAGAGATTATTATAATTACATAAGGTGAAAGAAAATGAAACGATTATTAATTATTATTCCGGCTTATAATGAAGCTGAGAATATAGAGAGGGTTGTGGATGATTTAAAAAACAATTATTCACAGTATGATTATGTAGTCATAAATGATGGATCAAAAGATGATACCGCAAAAATATGCAAAAAGAAAGGGTATAATTTAGTTGATCTTCCAATTAATCTTGGACTTGCCGGGGCATTTCAGGCTGGAATGAAATATGCGTATAAATATAATTATGATTATGCAATCCAGTTTGATGGAGATGGACAGCATAACCCGAAGTACATATCGGAAATGATTGAACAGGCAGAAAAAGAAAAGTTTGATATAATCATTGGTTCAAGGTTTGTAAAAGAAAAAAGACCTCATAGTTTAAGAATGATGGGAAATACATTGTTGGATATTTGTATTTATTTAACAACCGGAAAAAGAATAAGTGACCCAACATCTGGAATGAGGTTATTTAACAAAAGCATGATAGAGAAGTTAGCGACACAGATGAATTATGGACCAGAGCCAGATACAATTGCATTTCTTTTGAGGTGTAAAGCTAAAGTGGGAGAATGTCAAGTTTATATGAGTGACAGAATTGCAGGAGAAAGTTATTTGAATTTGACAAATAGTATTAAATATATGTTTCGTATGTGCGCTTCAATTCTTGTAGTGCAATGGTTTAGAAAGAAGGTGTGATTTATGTCGAATTGTTTAAGGATTATTTTGATAATGGTATCTGTAATGACATACTTTTATATTGCGAGAAAGTTAAAAAAATCTCAATTACAAGTAATGGATGCTTTTTTCTGGATAGTTTTTTCTTTCGTATTAATGGTTATAGGAATTTTTCCGGGAATTGCTATATTTTTAGCTAAGATTGTGGGAATACAGTCACCGGTTAATTTTGTGTATTTGGTAGTTATTTTTTTACTGATTTTAAGGTCTTTCATGCTCACAATTAGAATTTCATGGTTAGAAGAAAGAGTAAAGAACTTAGTAGAAGAGATTGCTATTAGAGAAAAAGATAAACTTAGTTAAGAAATTTATGGTAGGAGGGATAATCTAATTAGTAATTAGATTATATTCAAAATGTCAAGAAAAACATATTGCTTTTTTGCTGCACATTATTTGCCACATTTGGGTGGTGTCGAAAGATATACAAAAAATTTGGCGCAGGAGTTAATTAATCGTGGAAATGATGTAATTATTGTTGCTTCGCAATTGGAAGGACAGGTAGATTATGTTGAACAAAAAAATTTAACTATTGTTCGAATGGAATCAATTCCTGTGATGGATAATCGTTTCCCGATTCTTAAATGTACAAAACGAAACAAAGAGATGATAAAAAATCTGCAAAATAAAAAAATTGATTATGTAATTGTTAATACAAGGTTTTATCCTTTGTGTTTATACGCTGTTGGTTTCGCAAAGAAAAGAAAAATTCCATCAATTGTAATTGAACATGGAACAGGTCATTTTACAGTAAATAATCCTGTTTTTGATTTTTGTGGCCATATTTATGAACACATGATAACTTCATTAGTCAAAAAGAAATGTAGCAGATTTTATGGCGTTTCTGAGGCGTGTAATCAATGGCTTAAGCATTATGGAATTAATGCTAGTGGAATTTTATATAATTCAATTGATTTAGATGAAATTCAAAATAAACTTGAGGTTTGTGGAAATAATATACAAACTCGATTTGATTATAAAGAGAATGATTTTATAATCACATATACTGGAAGATTAATTAAAGAAAAAGGAATTTTAAAATTAGTTGAAGCTGTGAAAAAAGTAAAAAAACAGCATAAAAATGTAAAATTATGTATAGCTGGAGATGGAGAGCTATATTCAGAGTTAAAGAATATTCAGTGTGAGGGAATATATGTATTGGGACGTTTGGATTTTAAGGATATAATCGATTTGCTTAAACATACGGATGTTTATTGTCTCCCAACCGATTATCCAGAGGGATTACCCACATCTGTATTAGAGGCAATTGCTTGTCATGTGTATGTAATTACAACAAAAGAGGGGGGATCGAAAGAAATAATTTGTGGCGATGATTATGGAACAATATTAAAAAATAATACAGTTGAGGAAATTGAGGAAAGGCTGAATTATTTAATTGATCATAATGATGAACAACAAAAAGCAGTAAAGTTGGCATATGCTCGGGTTGAAAATTTATTTACATGGAAAAGTACAGCAGATAAGCTTGTTAATATTTTTAATTAATTATGGAGGTTAATATGAGTTACAAAAAGATATGTATTATTGGAGCCGGTAATATTTCGAATACAAGACATATACCATCTCTTGAAAAAATAAAGGAATGTAAAATTTGTGGAATAATAAGTGATGAACGTAAAAAAATTGATAGAACATATTTGCGTCATAAATATTTGAGAGATAAACCATTTTTATTAATTGATACAGATAAAGATATAGTAGAACAATTAAAACAATGTAAATGGTTTGAGGAGATTGATGCTGTTGTTATAGGAACTCCACCTAAACAACATTTTCCGATGGTTAGAGCATGCTTATTATTAAACAAGCACGTTTTAGTAGAAAAACCTATGATGATGAGTGTAAATGAATGCGATGAGGTTATGGAGATTGCACATAGAAATAAAAGAATTTTACAGGTTATGCATTCGTTTCAGTTCTCAAAAGGTATGGAAGAAATGTATTCTAGGTATAAAAGTGGAGAATTTGGTGAACTTAAATCCATTTTGGAATTGCAGCTTACAAACAGAGATCGTAGATTACCAGTTTGGTATAATGAGTTGCCATTGGGATTATTTTATGATGAAGCTGCACATTTTTTCTATGGTGCTAGAAGGTTTGGCGGAAAATTAAAAGTATTAAATGCGCACGCGCAATATAATGCCCAAAATGATAATACACCGCGATTTTTAGAAGCTCAACTTAAATCAGGGAATATACCAGTTCAGATGTATATGAATTTTAATTCACCTATATGTGAATGGGGCATGATTTTAATATGTGATAAAAAGATTGCTATTTATGATTATTTTAAAGATATAGTTGTTGTTTTAAAAAATGATAATATGCATTTGGCTAAGGATGTATTAAGAACTTCATTTATGTTTAGTTTCTTATTTTGGAAAGGGTTTATAAAAAATGGATTCAAGATGTTATCTCATAATTTACTTTATGGACATGATAGATGTATGAAAAAATATATTGAAGCGATTGATGCTGGAGAGACTTGTTTTGAACTTAGTGCGGAATTAGGTAAAGAAGTAGTAACAGCAATGAATGAGGTTGTCAGATATGTTAAGGAGAAATAACATGATAGCATGGGGATGTTTATTAATATATGTATTAGCATCTGCAATGGGAATGGTATTGATGAAAAAAGGTGGTCATGATACACAATTTACATTGTCAAAATCTGTATTTGGATTTCAAATTACATGGATGATGATATTTGGAATTATATTTTATATTGTTAGTTTTTTGTTATGGATGTATATACTTCAACTTTTTAATTTAACATATATTTCTCCAGTAGCATATGGTATTACATATATATTTATAATGATATTTTCAAGGATATTTTTGGGAGAACATATTAATAAAACACAAATTATAGGTGTTGCTTTAATCATATGCGGAATAATTGTAGCTAGCTATAAGGAGTAGGAGAAATGAATATGACTAAAGATAAAACAGTAGCGTTAAATTTCATTAAAGCAATTTCCTCAATTATCATAGCGTATTTATATCATTATAAAAACGATTTTTGCGATTTGATTGGAAATCCGTTTCCACTTGAAAATTTTCGGGGGGAGGGTAAACTGGTGTTCGAATAATGGCTGGATGTTAACAGATATGTTTTTCGTTCTTTCAGGATTTACTTTTGTATTAGCTTATAAAGAGAAAATAGAAGATGGATTGATAAATTTTAATTTTTTTTGGAAAATAGAATCAAACGGTTATTTCCTATGATGATTTTATCGACAATTATAATGACGATAATGGAGTATGTATATTATTATTTTACGAATAGTTGGTGGTTATCAGAAGCCAATATATGGAATGTTTTTATTTCAATAATTGGGATGCCGACGGGATGGTTTAATATGGGGTTTATTGTAAACATGCCAATATGGTATATTAGCATCTTATTACAAGCATATATTAGCATATATACTTGTAAAGACAGTTAAAAAGACTAATATTTCAATTATTTACATATTTCCAATTATTTTCTACTTGTCATTAGATTGTTCTGGTGGAACAAATATAAACTTTTGGATGTTAAATCAATTTACATCTAGAGGAATAAAGGCTTTTTTTGTTGGTCTTATTTTTGCAGCGATTTTAAATGAACATCAACAAATAATCGAAAATAATAAAAAGAGATTATTGTGTTTCGTTTATATTTTATTAGGAGTGATCTATTTATTATATAAAAAAATGGGAGAGTCTATTTTAGGTAATACATTATATATTTTAGTATTTATAATATACCCGTGTATTATATTTTTGGTTTTGTATAGTGATGTATGGAATAAAGTTTGTAAATTAAAAATATTTCAGATTTTAGGAAAAGGATCATTTGAAATATATTTATGGAATTTACCTATACAGTTGGGAACTTTTTTGTTTTCTATTATATTGTCATGTGAATTTCATTATGAAAGTAAACTTTTTTTGTTTTACATATGATAATCAGTATTATTATATCCCTAATTATTTATTATAAAATTGAAATACCAATTTTAAGATGGATTGTTAATAAAAAGTTAGGATATTTATCCAATGAAAGAGCAATTTAAGAGTTGATTATAGAAAAGAGATTATTAATGAGAAAATATTTCGGAACAGATGGCTTTCGGGGTGAGGCAAACAAAGTACTGACCGCGGATCATGCATATAAAATTGGACGTTATCTGGGCTGGTATTACAACCAGAATCACAGGGGACGGATCATTATCGGAAAGGACACACGTCGTAGTAGTTACATGTTTGAGTATGCGCTGGTTGCCGGTATTACGGCATCCGGAGCAGATGCATTTTTGCTGCATGTTACCACCACGCCAAGTGTGGCATATGTAGTCCGTACAGAAAATTTCGACTGTGGCATTATGGTTTCTGCCAGTCACAATCCATATTATGACAATGGAATCAAGGTCATGGATGGAAACGGACACAAGATTTCCGCAGAAGTGGAAGCTGCACTGGAGAAATACATAGATGGTGAGATGGGAGAACTGCCTTTTGCACTGCGTGACAAGGTTGGTGTGGCGCGGGATTATGCGATCGGACGGAACCGTTACATCGGCTATCTGATTTCTTTGGCTACCAGATCTTACGATGGGATGCGTGTGGGGCTGGATTGTTCTAACGGAAGTACGTTTAATATTGCAAAGAGTGTGTTTGATGCGCTTGGTGCCAAAACATATGTGGTTGGCAATGAACCGGACGGCACCAACATCAATATGGGATGTGGATCGACACATATCGAGAATCTGCAGAGACTTGTCCGGGAGAAGAATCTGGATTGCGGATTTGCGTTTGACGGAGATGCGGATCGGTGTATTGCCGTGGATGAGAACGGGATGGAAGTGCACGGGGATTATATCCTGTATGTCTGCGGGAAGTATCTGAAGGAATGTGGCCGTCTGCAGAATAATACGGTGGTTGCCACGATCATGTCCAACATGGGATTGTTCAAAGCAATGAAGCGCGAGGGCATCGAGGTATGTGTGACCACGGTTGGCGATAAGTATGTCAATGAGGCGATGGTTGCCAACGGATATGTGCTCGGCGGAGAGCAGTCCGGACATATCATTTTCAGTAAGCATGCGACGACCGGAGATGGAATCCTTACGGCATTGATGCTGATGGAGGTGATCCTGGAGAAGAAGCAGAGTCTCGGCACGCTGTGCAAGGGAATGCAGATGTATCCACAGCTTTTGAAGAATGTAAAGGTGGAGAACAAGGCGGCTGTTACAGGAAATGCGCATGTGCAGGAAGAAAAAGAGCGTATTACCGCTGCGCTGGGTGAGAATGGAAGAATCCTTTTGCGTGAGAGCGGTACGGAGCCGGTGATCCGTGTGATGGTTGAGGCACAGAGTGATGAGCTTTGTGCGAAGTATGTGGATGAGATGGTGCAGGTGATCCGGGAGGAAGGGCTTGCGGTGGAGTAGAATGGAATAGTGAGATGGTAAGGGGAAGCCGGCGCTGGTGCGCCGGCTTGTTTGATATATATTTTTTTGCTGTGTTATGCTTTATGAGGAATTGAAACGCGAATTGTCATTTGCGTGAAAACCACTTGATAAAGAATATGAGCGAGAGTATTATGTAAATCCGAAAAGATTTGCTGCTTTTATTTTTGTGGGAGGTAGCAATGATGGAGGACAAGGGAAAAGTAAGGAAGGGATTTTATATTGAGGAAGACTTACTGGAACAGATGGATGGCTTGTTAGAGCAGGCAGATGTGAAATCAAGAAATGAATTTATGAATCATGCATTGAAGTTTTATATCGGTTATCTGACATCAGAGAAAATCGAAAACTATATGCTTTCCACTATTTCCTCAGTGATGCATTCCACAGTGAAAGACAGCGAGAACCGAATGGCTCGTGCGATGTATAGGCTGGCTGTGGAAATATCCAAATTGTCTCATGTGATTGCATATAGTCATGGAGTGAATGAAGAGAAACTAAAGAAGCTACAGGTAAAGTGTATGGATGAAGTGAAAAGAATTAATGGTGCTGTAAGGTTTGAGGATGCATATGAATGCATATGAATATCAGAATTAATATAGTTAAAATAGATAAGATGGTTTATAATATCTATAGAGGTGACATTATGCAGATTATAGATCAAATGATTGCAGAAATTGTTAATTTGTTTATAGATTTTCTTTCGAAGTATTGGTTGTTAGGTGGAGGTATTATTCTTGGGTTCTTTTTTAGATGTGATTTATATAAGACTAAAATAGTAATTCCGGAATTACGAAGAAGAAAAGTGCTGACAACTATTGTTTATGTAATGGGGTTAACTATAATGTGGAGTTTATTATATTCGAATCAACAAGATAGCAACATTGGTATTTCTACATTAATATTAACTTTAGTTTATTTATTTGTGGTTGTTGCAGAAAAATGTGATGATGGAACAACAGAAAGTCTATTATTAATTGTAAATGGAACAATGATTACTACATTATCTTTTCAACCTTTCCCTTATAATATTGGATTTGCGTTATTAACAATATTAGTAGCTTGGATTGCATATAAGTGCTGGTTTTCGCTTGAACTTTTAAGTGATTTTATTGAAATAGTTATTATTTCTGTAGAGTCAATAATTGCATCATTGATTATGTCTTGGTGTAAGTGGGATGGAATCTTACATACAATTATATTTGTTGTTTTCTGTGAGACATTTCTTTTTATGATTAATTGTTATTTGAAATTATTTGTGAAGAAGATTTGTAATGAAGATACAGATTTTTATTGGTATGATATTTGTTGATAACAAGATTAATGGTTAATATAAAGGGATGGGAAAAAAATATGAGTAGATTTACAGAAGATGAAGTTAAAACAATAATAACAAATGTCATGACATTACTTAATGAAGATGTCTTTGGTACTATGAAACAAGGGGCAATGCCATTAAGCCAGTTGTTCGAAGTTTTGTTCGATAGCTCAGTTGTTGTCAAATATCCGATATTTTGAACTCAAAAAGCCAAAAACAGGTATGCCAAAAAGACAGATGCTGTCCATCTGCCAAAAAGAAGGATATTCAGTTGCA
>OCPR01000337.1_pt1 | contig 62941 bp, 75 predicted proteins | sample 1538611 | NCBI WGS metagenome assembly OCPR01 (sample SAMN04571711, study PRJEB22368) | human gut metagenome | biome: human gut; material: stool | host: Homo sapiens | place: Luxembourg | collected 2012-09-28
AAAGGCTGTTTACCTTATTTCTTATTGTATCTGTCAAACCCATAGTCATTTACTCCTTATCAAATCTTGATTTTCATAAGTCCTGCAACAAATTTAACTGCACGATATACAACAACACATACCCACAATTTTGTATTGTTTAGGTTAAGGTGCGCGTCGTCTGCGCCTGATACAATACCGTTATCCAAACACCACTGAACAGGCTTATGCGCCCATTCAGGCATATTACTGTCAATGCAATCGTAAATCATTTCTGATTTATCTGCCTTTTTCTTGTCCAACTCATTAATTTTGCTAAGTAGTTCCTCATATTGTGTCATATTTAATTCCTCCTTGTTTGTTTTATCCTTTGTCACTTGTCCTGTAATTCCTTTAAAAATCGCCTTCGCAAACTCTGTCGCACCGATTTTCTTGTATTTATTTGCATCCTCTGTATCTACAAAACACACTTCAACGAGCATAGCTTTCGCGTCACTGTGATGTACCACATACAGCTTAGAGCCGTCTTTAATACCTCTGTTTTTAAAACCTAATTCGCTTATCGCTTTGCAAGTATTTGTTGCCTCATCAAACTTTTTGCCGCCGTAAGTCCACACCTCTGTACCTTGCCCACCGCCACTGTTAAAGTGAATTGATACAAACAAGTCAAGTGACTGTGAATTTGCCATATCAACTATCTGTCTTAGATTTGAACTTACTGTCGGTGCATAATCATTTGTGCAGTCGTGTACTGTATGCCCTGCCTTTTTTAGTAAATCTTCAAGTGCATAGCCGACTTTTCGTGCCTCTACGCTCTCGTCTATGTAGCCGACCGCACCGCAACCGACTTCACCACTGACGGTGTGTCCGCAGTTTATTCCTATTCTCATAAATTACCACTCCTTTACGGTCATATTCTTCCACTTCTTGTATGCGTCAAAATACATCTCATTTTTATCACCGTTGTATGTAATTTCGTAATACATTCCGTCCGATACAGTTGTTGACGCCAACGCTTTAAAATTCTGCAATGTCTTACAGCTCCACACGATATACACATCATCTGTGGTGATTTTCTTACCGTCTGTCACATCAACATTGTTGTTAAAATAGTTTGCGATTAATGTTTTTACTGCATTTATAAAAATTTTATCTGTCATATTTCATTACACCTCTTTCAATTCAATATCTTCCATTACTGCACGTGCCTCTAAAGCTGCCAAATAGTCAGCCATTGCGTTTAGTTGTATGTTATATGTACTGCGTGGACACGTTGGGGAAAATTTTAGTTTTCCCCTGTCCCATTCCTCCAACATTTTCTTTAACCCTTTGAATCTATTGGCTAATTGATAATATTCTGCCTTGAAACGTTCCTTGTAATCTGCACTGTTCATCAGTGCAACAGTATCTTGTAGTGTCATAGTTATTCCCCTTTCTTCCCCTCAAGTTCTGATGTCATTGTATCAAGCCACTTTTCGATACCATTTCGCAATTTGCTCGGTATCGGCAGACCACACAAGCACATATTTTTCAGTATCGAAATGCTTTCATACATTATGTACAGCAAGCAGAAAAACTCACATATACCCACTTGCGTAATGCCTATATATTTAAGCACTTCTTCCGGCACAAACGGTAGCATATTAAAGCCTATCAGCTTGTCCAATACTGCCAAAAATACGACCGATATAATCATTGCGATTTTTCTTATTGCTCCGTCTATACCAAAGCAACTGTTGAACTTTTTTTCTTTGATTGCCCTTAGTAACCCCAAAACTGTATCTAACATAACCGCAATAAATACGGTTTTAACGAATAGGTTACACGCCAATGTAACCCAAAATATATTGATTGTTTCCCAAATGTTCATTTATTTATCCTCCTCGCGTATTACTACTTCTTCTCCACCTTGTTTGAATGTGAATAGCAGTTTAACCTCTCCGCTTTCATATTCTCCCACATCTATTATTTTTAAGGCTTTAGTAACTCTACAAACTCCACAATATCCTTTTTGTATACTTCCGTTGAAAACAAAAACAGAATCTAAATCATCATTATAGCGAATTTGTTCTATTGCTTCTGTATCCGGGTCTGCAACCACATTTTTTATGATAAACAAGTCGCCTACTTTAGCTACTGTGTTTATCTTCGCCCCTATATTTTCTGCAGGATAACATTCCAAAATCGGTATGTTTATTGCTCCTATTTTTATTAGATTTTTTATGGTTTGGTCAAAATTCCATTCAGATTCGGAATATTCACCGCTATTTATCCAATCATAAACATCTCCTGCAAGTTTGCTTCTTGTAACAGCCTCATCAGCTATATGAGCAGTATGTACCGAGCCATTTGACAATGTACCTGTATCACCTTTTTCACCCTTATCGCCTTTTTCACCCTTTGCACCTGTATCACCTTTCAAGCCTTGCGGACCCTGTTCGCCTGTGTCACCCTTAACACCTTGTATGCCTTGTGGTCCTCTTATCGTACCTTTGTATTGCCACTTTACGTCTTCACCGCTACCTGCTGTAGTAGACTGATAGATATAGCCATAATCGGTATTAAGGTACACATCACCCACTTTAACAAGAGGACAATCTGCATATGTATAGTTGATGTTTTCGGACGTACCGCTTAAAGCAACGCCTGTATACCACAAGCTACCGTTCATATTTACATTTCCTTTGCCTGTGCCGATAAAAAACTCGTTTGTATCACTTGTGTATGCCGGCTCAGCGAACGACAATGTTGGTAGTAACTTTCTCAGTCCACGTCTAAATTGAATTTTATTAGCCATTTTTTAACCCTCCATAATTTCTTTTTTGTCTTGCTCTGTTATATCTCCCGACTTGACGAATATGTCAAGGTGTTTCTCTTTGTAAATACCCATTTGATAGTATTTACGTATCAATGTTTTATTCACTGTCAACACCTGCTTTCAGTTCCGCAATCTGTAACATCAGCATTGCGTTGATTTCATCCTGTGTCAGCTCACCGTTCATAATGGACTGAACGTGCTGTTTTAATTCTGTCATACTGTTGTATGTTTTCGCCTGTATCTGTTCCAACTGTTCTGCCGTAGGCTGTTCAAACGTAACGTCTGTATGCTGAATTTTCGCAATTTCTGTGTCCATATCGAAATCACCGTCAGTTTCAGCGAATTTATCATTGACAATCCTGCGTTTTATACGTAATATATCCCTATCGGCGTGTATTCCGTACACAGTGCCGTCAATTTCGACACCGTGTTCATAGAATTGTGCCTGCCCGTTTTTACTATAAAATTTGTACATAATAGCCTCCTTAACTCCACGATGTTATATTTCCTTCTGCAATACAAGTATCTGCAATTCTACCAAAAGATTTAGCACTTGTTACATTGTTTTTGATTACTGTGTTACCATCGACATCTAAAAGATTAAACTCGTTATTGTCGGCTAATGATGATGAAGTAGAGAAACTATTATTTAAGATTAATGTCCTGCCAGATGCACTTATCAATGAGCAACTTCCTGTCGCCGGTATAGATGCGATAGACATATAATTATCTGATATAATAGAAGAATTACTACAATCAATGAATTGAACATATTCCCCAGTAATTCTTATTGAAGTAAATTGATTCCCAATTAGTCTACCCGAATTTGTCAAGAATGACGTATCTTCATTTTGGTATATTGACGAGAAGGTATTGCCTATAATTTCGCCACCACAGTTAATAGTACAATTTTCAATAGAACTAAAAACATTTCCTATAATATTTCCACCTAACGACATTATACAATTTTCGCAATTTTCAATATAATTATCTTGAAAGAAAATTTTTGACGCCGAAAGCATATACCCCAAACACTGTTTGTTTTGTGTGAAATCTAAAAATTCGTTCCCTATTATTTTTGCATAATTTGCAATGCTAATTTCTCTCGTTATTACATTTCCTGGAGCACCCTCAAATCCATTTATAACATTATTAAAAAATAGTACTTTACCCAATTTAAACGTTGATACACCTAATTGATGAGTGCTAAATATATTGACAAATGAACAGGACACTATTTCCGATTCAGTTTCAGCAAATAATACTATTGGATTAATTGTATCAGATGTCACTGTTTTGATATCTTCTTCGAATTTTACATTTTTCATTGTCGTTGATTGTGGTATGTGAAAAATGTGTTGTTTTTCAGCAGGATTTGTATTTTTAAAAATGAAATCATCACACATTGACCCATCTAAGGTCATACTGCCTTTTAATGATATAATAGCCCTACCGCTACTTTCCGGCAATCCATAACCACGTATGGTATTTTCGTTTGTCAAAACACATTTTGTACCTACAGGATAGATAACACTATTGTATGGTGCGGTGCTTATTGCCGCTTGTAACTTTAATTCGTCGTGGTCGCCGTCACACACAACAAATATTTGATTTTTTGTTTTCGTCGACGTACCTGCTGCGGGGATTGGTGTATTGTCGTTTCCACCTACATATATTTCAGCCTCTGATTTGTCATCACTATATGCAATAGCTATTTCACCTTCCGAAAGTGTTAATCTATTTATATTGCTTTTCAAACCGTGCTTTGCTATAAATCTTGTTGCCATTCTATCAATCCTCCTTTCCTTAATACGTTCCGCAATCAATGACCGATGTTACTTGTGCAGACAGTTCAAGTGGGTTAAAATCACCGCAATCAAAACTGTTTTCAGGTTCACTGTCAAAGTTGCCGCCGTCAAGCTCTGTTCCTAACTGTTCCATACCGAATACACCACCGTCGTATGATGTAATACCGATTGCTGTGTACAGATTTTGAAGTTCGTTTGTATACGCATATACTATTTCTTCGACAAAAGCCTTAAAATCAATATAGTCAAAGTATTTATCAAGGTCTTTCACCTTGTCCCATATTGCTACTCTATCTTCTGTGATAGTATCAAGTACATTCTTGTTACTGTGCTTGTGAGCCAGTGTTTGCAGTGTATTCACCACATTTTCAAGCATTTCCCTTGCGTTTATTTCATCATCAAGTTTTGCGTTTGTATCGTCAATCTTGCCGTTTAACACGCTATCCATATCTTCAAGAGATTTTTGTATAATCTCAATTTCAGATTTGGTTATGTACTCTTTATCATTAACAAGTTGCGACACAAGTGTAGGAACGCTTAAAGCAAGCCTTAAACTCTCTTTTGAAATATCTTTTTTGAGCGATATTCCTGCTATTTGAGTTATTTTCAGAACGTATTTATTAAGCAAGTCAGGTGTTTCAGAGCCGAAGTCTGTCTTTTGATAACATACATTACCCTTCATTTAACCACCCCCATTAATTTAAACGCACCCTTACACATAGATTACAAGGCTTTGTGTCCTTGTTTTCAAACTTCAACGCCGATACAGTCTTATTTACAACATAGTTTTCTTTGACTTCCGACCATAGTTCGGTCTTATGCGGTTTTCTTGACATAGTGGCATATAAAGCAACGTCGTCACCGTCACATTGCCAACCTATATCGTTCACACCTCTCTTATTTGCCGATACAACAGGCATTTTAAGATATATTACCTTTCCCGCTCCGACTGTATCTTCATATACATAATCGAAGCCGGTTGTCATTCGTTCGAATTCTTCCATTTTTTCTGCGTTTGTTGGTCTGTCATACATTATTATTTATCCCCCTTTTGAACTCAACGTGCGCCATACCGCTTGCATAGTCGATAGTAAAGCTGTGTAGACTGTCCATAGGCAAATCAACAACTCCTCTGCCAATCGTACAATCTTCGCTTTCATATTCAATTTTTATATCTTTAAGATTTTGTTCTTCAACAATCATTCTCTTTACCTTTTGACATATCTCTATATCTATCGAGAATAACCAAGCTGTTGGTACTCTGTTTATAAACAACAATGTTTCGTTTGGGTTTTTACACGTCACTGCGACGTTATCACCTATTCTAAATAACATATATTTTCCTCCTTAACTTGTACTTGTCGGTAAACCTATTACCGTACATTTCGAAAAATCCCAAGTGCCTTTTGGGTATGTCTTACTTCCAGTCGAACCTATAAAAGACGTTCCTACAGCTTTTATAGCAATACCAACACCCGTATCATAAATCTGAAAAACTTCTTGTCCTTTGCCATTCGATACTCGCTTCAATGTCAAATCACCATAATTACCGCTTGAATTACCAATAGTCACATACGCCCTTTTATCCTCATTATAAAATTTTGCTCCAACTATATCTGTACCTGTAATAGTTCCCTCTGTTATAAGGTCACCGCTCACCTTTACGCAACCGTTCAATATAAATCCGCCTGATATTTGAGTGAATGCAGAATTAATGCCGTTTTTTTCGTCATACTCTAACCAATCTTGTAAAATATCATTGAAATAATAATATTTGTTGTTATACTTGCAGAGTTTTTCTTTATCCAACGTTTTATCGCTTGCGGACGGTTTTTCTTTTACCGTAACAGCCTCTGATGTATTCATTTTTTCGAATGCAAGTGATTCAATCTTTTCCGCTGTTTGATTAAATTGTGTTTCCACACCTTTCTTTAGCTTTGAAACCCTTGTAGATATTCCGTCGGCAGTCATAGTGAACGTTGAAGATAATGTTTCTACTGAATTATCCGTGTATTCTTGACTTGATACTACTGACATTTCAATAGCTTGTGCCGTTTGCGATACGGTTGAATATTGACTTAGATTGTTTTCTAAGTCCTCATACGATACTTTACTTTCTATCTTTTCAGCCGTTACACTGAATTGAGTATCATAGCCGTTTAATTTCTTTCGCAAAGTGGTTGCGAGGTTGCTTTCGTCTATGTTGTCTAAAGCGTCCTCTAATGTCCTTTTCAGCTTAACGTAATTATCGTTTAATTCCGATACCGTTTCTCTAAGCTGTTTGTAATTCATATTGTTAATATCATCTTGATGATACAAATAACTCACCTCCCGGAGTAATGCCGAGTTCCATTTCATAGAAACGCACATAACCGTGTCCCTCAAAATGTAACTTGTAGCCATAATTAGCGGTCATTCGTGGTTTTAAGCGTATTGCCTGCATACCTTTCCGACCGTTACTGTCATATAGCAACTGCGATGTTTCAGGATTAAATTCTTCATTGTCGTACAGTGCATACACCTTGAAACGCCCCTCAATATACGCAAGCATTTGAAATTTTACTATATGTTTGATATTTACTGTCTGATATGTGCTTGAAGATGATGATGTCAGTATGGTTGATAAGTCTGTTTCACAGCTCCAATCGTCCGTATATTTGTTCGTATCCATTTTGTATACAACACCGTCTTTGCATAACATATACATACCGTTTTTGTTATGTGCAAAGCCTAATACTTCACTATTAATCACTTGTTGCGACCATTGACCGACCATTGTGTCATACACAAACAGATACATTTCGCCTTGCCTGTCTGTACAATACAAGTAATAGTTTCTTCCGTCACTGCCCGAAACGGCACTTTTGAACTCGTCAATTCCAAGATTATAGCCAATCTCACGCGGTTGTGAGCCTGTATACACCTTGATTTCATCATCTGACGCAAATATCAGTTTGCCGTTTACCTCTTGTATGCTCCTGTTGTCAATAGACCCCTCCGCATACACGTCAACCAATCTGAACGGATTTTTACTGTTGTATATTTCGTGCATAAAGTCACGTTTAAAGCAAACAACGTGGTTGTCATACACTGTTATACCTGTAAAGTTACCGCCTGCTTTTGTGTTGGTTTGTGAGGCACTGCTCCACGCATTGCTTTCGTTACTTTCAGCTACGGTGTCTAAGTTCCAATTCGTATAGTCGTTATAGCCTGAAACGTGTACTCTATCCTCATCAACTCCGAAAAGTCGTGATAAATGCACTACTGCATACTTTAGATTAGGGAACGACGGCGAAGCAGTCATTCCAAACCCACTTTTTCCGTCACCTCTATCGCTACAAAATTGATAGGTTTGATTATCGTATGTGTTAAGCCAATAGCAACTCTTATTGCTCCCCTCAGGCGGTGCATAGTTTTCGGTAAATTCATAATACTTTGATACTTTCTTGCCGTTTTCAAGGTTTTTAATCAATTCGTATTTGTATTTATCGTCGCTATCCTTATCGGTGTTTTCGGTTCTTTTGTAATATGCTTTTGCCGTAACTTCTTTGTCGCTTATCTTTTCGTAATAATCGGTTATATTCGTACCGTATGCAATATCAGTTACTTCCTCATACTCATACGGTATTATCGTACCGTTATCATCAGCTTTTCTTACGTATAGTTTGGTTTGAACCGTGCCTGTGCTATCAGAAACCTTTTCATAGTAATTACTTATGTCTGAATTATAATCAAGTTCTGCATACACTCTTGTATATGTGTAAGGGAATGACGTACCTGTACGTTCATAAAAAGCTACATTAGTCATTTGTTTTAAAGGTGAAAATGCCCTTATATATAAGCCTGCTACACTATCATCATTCTTCAAATCAGTAACCGTTATGTAAGTGTATGGTGAACACGTTCCTTGTCGCTGATAGTACACAATTCCATCGTTCTCGTTATAACTACCCGACCATTGCTTTTGGTATCCGTCATAAAACCTCGCTTTTTTGTTACTGTCTTTGTTATATTCCGTCTTTTTGTAACCGTCATTATACGTTTGTTTACTTGACTTTCTGTAACCGTCATTGTAATACTCGTCTTTCGTCTGAGTATATCCGTCATTGTAGTATTTTTTTATTTCAACGTCCAAATTGCTTGTTTTAAAGTAGTTCACGCCACCTGTCAAAGTAAATCTGCCTATCGCCCCATTCCAAACATAGTAAGTTTTTTTGCCACTGCTTTCTTTTTGACAATACATAACATCAATATCGGCATTGCCGTCCTCAACTGCCTGTTTGTCAAATGTAGTAGGGTCTTTGTCTGTATCTACAATCTTCATAAACATAGATACTTTGTCAGGAAACAGTATCAATTTCTTTACATATGTGCCACCAAGTACATCAACGGCATTTTCGTATACATTGAATTGCACCATACTACGCTGTATCGCGTCAGTTTCTTCTGTCACGCCTTTTTTTATTAGACCTGTATATACTTTTGTGATTTGTCCTTTACTGTTTTTCTTGTCACTCAAAACGAGATAATCAAGTTTTAATTCTGTATCGTCACGATAGATAACAACAAGGAAATCATCAAAACTGAATAGCGATATAGGGTGTTTGTATTCAAGTCCCATATCGGACAATATGTCTACTCTGCTTTGCGACGGTGTTAAATAAGGTGCCTCGGCTGTAGAAATGTTGCATTCCATAGACAAAGCACCTGTATCTATAACTTGCCGTCTGTTTAAACCACTCCAATTCAGTTTGGAAAGGCTATATTGCTTTAGTGCCTGTGGTAATGGTACTTGTCCGAATTGTAATTCGTTTTGTTTCTTTGCCATATAACCTCTCCTTTACTGTCCGAATTGTTGAGCTTTATCAGATAGCCATTGTTTGAAATTTTCAAGTAAAATATTGTAATTGTTGAGCCAATTTGACGCAGAACCGTACTCATTTTCAAGCGAATACGCCTCGCCTCTCAACTTTGACTTTACCAATTCGATAAATTCTATCGGTATCATCACGTTACCGTCTTGTATTTCGTCATTTTCATTTACTTTTATCAATTTAGGCTTGATATGATAGATTAATTTAATAAAATTAGGTGTTTTTTGCATTTTAACAGCTAAATTATCACCTTTTTTATAAAAACAATCGGGAAATACGAAACCGCTCGTTATACTCGTCTTTATTAATTGTGTTGTATCTGCATACACCGCATATATATCTTCAAACCGTATCGGTGCTTCATTATCCGAAACATCAAGGTTTGCAAGTTGTATAACATCCTCTTGCGGTTCGGTAATTATCAAGTCGTTCTGTTCTTTTATAATCGCACTGTATAACAGCCATTGCAGGCTGTTCAGCCACGTTACATACGTCGAATTTGTGATAGGAAGTGCGACGTCCACTTCACTCTGTAATTCTGCTATTAACGCTTTTGCAGATATTCCACTGTCAAACACTTCTCTACCACCTCATTCGTCGTACACGTCTGTTATGTGCGTGATTTTTCCAATAATGCACATAGGCATTTCTTGATTTTCGTGTAAATTCTTGTTTGAATATACCTTGTTGGTCGTAACCGCAAAGGTATAAGATATTGTCCACGATTGCCGGAGTATAAAGCGGTAATACGACGTTTTCGTCCGATAAATCGTGTACCGGTGTAAAATGCACACCTTCTTTGAATAGTAAGTCGGGATATAATGCTTCAAGTTCTGCAACGGTGTCGTTAAAGAAATTAAAGAACCGTCGCTGTTCCAAAGGCACTTTTAGACTTACCTTTTCGTATATTTCTTTAAGTGTTACTTCTGCTTGTTCCAATTTATCACCGCATTTCAGAAAAAAATATTTCAGCAAGTACCTAAAATAACGGCAAAAATAACGGCAAGGCAACATATAATCACCTTGCCGTTAGAATTAAATACAGTTGTAAATTCTGATTAGACCGCCCGGATTTGAGCAGATAAGGTCACCGTAGTTTGCAAGCAACGCTCTGTAAACTGATGAATTTTCCTTTAGGTTGAAAATACCACCGCCCTGTAGGTCGGCAAACTTCCATTCCTGTGTATGTAGTTCAAGTGCTGATGTATCAACACCCCAAATTTCATCATCCGGCACGAACATTTCGTTGACAACATCAACCTGTCTGTTGCCGAAAGCAAACTGAATTGATTTGAAACCACCCTGTAGTGTGTTCTGTTCAACTCTGATATTGTTTACTCTTAGATATTCTGTGTAGTGGTCGTACGCTTCGTCACCACACAACAACATATCAACCTTTGAGTTCTTGTCCTTTTCGGCACGTCTTAGAGCCTTTGTGATAATGCTGTCCTCAACATTATCATTTGCGTTAATAACAATAGGCTTGATAAACGGATTGTCTGCCTTGCTTACGCCGTAAATTGTCGGAACTTCATCGTCGAAGATAGCACCAAGACCTGTGATTTCACGGTTAAATGAGTTCTGCACCGTCATAAAGCCGTCAACAAGTGCTGTTGTAGGTGCTTTGTCAAGGATAATCTCATAGTTACCGTTGCTGTTCTTTGTACGGTTAATTGCCATAATTCGTAGCTGTTTAGCAACCACGTCGTTTGGTGTTGTAGCCGAGGTCGGATAAAAGTCTACAATCAAACCTTCCTTGACGTACTTAATGTCAGTCACTTCAACTTTTGTTGTCGGAGTTGTCTGTTTAACAACCTTTGTTAATGCACCTGTACCGTTACCGAATAGTGAACGTCCGACGTTCCATTTTGCTGTTTCATATGCCGCCTTAACTTCTGTGTCAAGTGCGTTTGCCATAGAGCCATTCTTGCCTGTAAGTTGTACAGCTTTGATTGATAGTTCAACGTTTGTATACATATCTTTTGCGTATGTTCTGAAACGCTTGAACATAACGTTACCTGCTTCAGGTGTCGCAAGTCCTTCTTCGCCGTAGCCAAAACCGCCTGATAGACCGATTGGAGCTGACGCAACAATCTCATTTGCTACCAATGGCTTTTTCTTGATTTTTGATAGTAGTGGTGTAGGCTCGATACCGAGTAGGTTATTCCATACCGGTAAGTAGTTAGATTTTAGAGCCTCTTCAATAGTTTTTAAGTTTTGTTCTCTTCCCATTTAAAAATTCTCCCTCTTTTGTAATGTGGGTACGTTATTTCCCTCTGAACATATCTTTTGTTCTTTTGGAGGCGTCGTCCCACGTTGTTGGTTTTTCTTTTATTGTTAATGCCGCGTTTACAGCGCCGTTTGACGCTGACATTGCAGGCACTTGCTGACTTTGTTTAATGTCGTCCAATCTCTTTTTTTCAATCATTTGTTGAAATTCGGGATTGCTGTCGTAGTATTTCATTAATTCTTCTGCTGTTGGGTCTGACGGTGGCGGTGTATTCGCGGAATTTACGCCGTTTGCAATCATATACGCCGTCAAATACTTTTCGTCCATAGGTATATCGTCGTTGTCTAACCACTTGTTGTGTTCAATTATGTAGTCCAGCTGTGGCAACATATCGTTAATACCTTTCAGTTCATCAACACCGTTGAACGCCTCAAGCATTTCCCTTTTTTCTTTCTCACGCATACCGTCCTTTGCGTATTGCAAGGCAGGTTCAACGTCTTTTAGCACTTGCTGTGTGACGTATTTTTGCATTGCATTTGCATAGTCCTGTTGCATTTGCTGAACAGTTGCATCGTCCTCGAATGCTAAACGGTTTACATCCAACATCGGCATTTGCATTGCGTCCTCTATAATCGCTTGCTCACGTTGCTGTGATTGCTGTGTTATAGTCTGTTGCAATTCGTTATTTGTCTGTCTTAGCTGTTCATTTTCTTCCATTATGCGTTGATAATCTTGTTCACGTTGTGCCGCCGCTTGTGCCGCCGCCTGTGCTACATTTGCCGCCTCGTCAACCGCATTATTATCCTGTGTCGGTTGTTCTTGTGCTTGTGGTTCTTGTGCTTGTGGTTCTTGTGCTTGTCCCTCTTGTTGTGGTTCTTGTTGTGTATCTTGTGGGGTACTTTCTTCACCCAATACCTCTTGACCGTCAAACATATCTTCGGTCGCTCGTCTTGCGTCGTAGAAATTATCCATTATGTATAGTCCTCCTATCTTTGTCCTTGTTGTGCCAACATAGCAATTACATTCTGCTGTTGGTCTTGTGTCTGTGCCTGTTTATGTAGTCTGATATGGTCCTCTAATGCTTTTGCATACTCAGGCTTTTTCAGTTTTAACAGCTGAAAATCCAACTGCAAGATATACCGCAGGTGTTCGTCTATGTGTATATCGTGGTCGTCAAACTCTGATACTCTCGGTACTGCACCCTGCTCAAAAAATACATTTTCACGTTGTGCCGCTTGAATTTGCAGTGCATTGATGTTCATTATTTCGGTGTAATTGCCTACTTTCATAAACTCCAGTGCCCTCTGTTTTACACGTTCAGGTATCTGACCATTTGCGTCGGTAAACAGTCCCATTTTGTATGCGTCGAAGAAACGTTCCTTTTGCACTTCTTCCGACATCAACAGTTCATTTTCTGTGACGTATTCCACGTCATAGCTGTTAATATCGTCGCTATTCCAAATAATCGCATTACCGATGCGGTTTTTACCTGTGCAATTCAGCACGCGTCGCGTATTCGCGTATTTTTTATAGATTTCAAGCCACATTACCGCCAAATTTTTGATACTGTTTCGGATATGGTCGCCTGTCAGTGATAGACGTGTATTGTCTATGTCAACAAGGTTCTGTATAGCTGTACCTGACGTTACGCCTGCAGGCGTTGCACCGTTCATCATCAGCTGTGATACACCTGCTACATATTCCATATCACTTTTTAAGTTGTATCGTTCTGTCATAATCTCTGACGGTAAATTGCCATTCGGAATAGGTATCGGTGGGTTTGTTCCCTGTCTGTATACCAACATTGCACCCGGTGCCGCACCGTTTTGTTCAAATTCTTCGATGTCGATACTGCCTTCTTCAGCGTAGAAACCCTGTATTGCAATGCGTTTGATGTATTCGTGTATTCGGTTCAGACAGCCGTTATACGCACGCTGACGTGGTATCAAATCTTCGATTATTGACTTCCCAAAAAACTGTCCTGCCGATTCGCGACACATCATTTGTGTTAATGGTATGCGTGAATACGGTAGCGGACCGTAGTAAACCAAATGTTCGTCACCGACAATGATTATCATTCTTCCGTCCGGTCTGTGTTTGGTCGGACGTTCAAAATACGTAATCACTTTTGCGGCGTTATCTACCGAACGTGTACCTAATGTTGTGACGGTATTCTCGTAACCGAAACCGCCTCCGGCAACAACAGGTGTTAGTTCAAACGTTTCAACCGTTGCACCCTCAACTTTGATACCGTATAGGTCGTATATTTCCTCTTTGGTCTTTACTTGCTCCAAAATAATTGAACGTTGTGCCTCTATTCCCTCTTTGAATATGCTTTCTGGGAATACTTCGTACGGTGTTATCAATCCGTACTCCAAATCGCCTTGATAGAACGCTTGCTCAAACTTTCTCTCATTGCCCTCTTCATCAACAGTAACGACTTTTTCGGTGGCGTATTTCTCGCCCTTGTCCTTATCCCACCACGATAACCAAAAACAGTTACCGCACAATTCATTCCACTGTATTGCGGTATTTTTCTTGGTGTCAAAATCGCTTGAAGTCTGCAAATACTGCAATATCGTAGTTGATGTTTCAGCCTTTGCGTAGTCCTCTAACTCGTTTGTTCTCGGATTGACTTTCATTCTGTAATTGATTTTCTTTAGGTTCGCAATTCGTGTGTCAATCAGCGGTGCAATCTGATTAAACGTTTCGCGTTCCAACCAATCGTATACAGGCTCTAACTGTTCTATTTCACGACTGTATGGGTTAAAATCGCAATACTGATTACCAACTAAAAAATTAGCGTTTAAATGCCATTGTGTTTCCAATGCCGAACGTGCTGAACGGCGTTTCTCTAATTCTTCGTGAATATTTGCGATAATATCTTCTTTGTACAGTTGGTTTCCGTCGTCGTCGGTGTCAATTACTCTGTCAACTTCTTCATCATCTGCGCTTTCACTGTTAGGTGGTGAAAACATACTCTTTACACTCGCTTTTATGCCTTGCAATACAGGTGAATATCTTAAATTCATTATTCATCACCCACCTTTACGTCGTTCTTGCGCCACCTATTCAAAACGGCTTTATGCCTGCTGATAGGTTGCTTTGGCTCATCGGCTTTGATGTTGTTGTATTCGGTCATATTTCTGCACATCAACCTGTTATACAGGTCTTTGCGTTCGATATGTTGTACTATCGTCATTCCTGCTATGGTTAATGTCTGAATAGCTATAACGCATAGTAGAAACCCTGTTACATTCATAGCCACTCCCCCTTAACTAACTTGCAAAATACTCTCAATCAATGTTTCTTTGTCGGCGTTTGCGTTGATACCCATTTCCTTTGCGATTTTTTTCAAATCGTTGTACTTAACACCGTCCAAATACTCCTTTGTGTACGGAATAGGCCATGCTTCCTCTGTTTCTTTCGCGTTTTCTACTGTTTTCTCTATTCCACCGTGGAAAAATAGCGGTGGTGGTGGTACTGATACCGTCTTTTTTTCTGCTGACGGGTCGTATTCTGCAACAGCTTTAACCGCTTTTTTCAAACATTCCTCGCAAATTATGACGCTGTTACCGAATTCATTTGTGTTTGTCAGTGAATATGTATCGGTATTTTTGCACCCTCTGACTTCGCATTTTTTCTTTATCTTCTTGATTTTCATTAGAAATAGCTCCTCCTTTTTTCTAATCTGCCTTTTAATGCTTTCTCTCTGTACTTCTGTATCGCCGTCTTTTCCTCTTTCGGAGGCTTTGACGGTGATGTAAATTGCAACACGAAATATCGCAATGCGTCAGGTAAATGTGTTATATCGTGTGGTTCTGTCGCACAATCCGTTGGATGTTTCGTATCGCGTTGTAACGATGTTAAACAGTCGATTAATTCAATGCAGTTATCGAATATCATCAATCGGCTACTGCCGTTTTTGACCTGTAATAAATCTTTGACCGCCAACCAACCTGCCTCACGGTTATTTGAACTTTTCAGCAGTGGTAAACCGCCCTCACGGAACAAATCCGCCTTTGTCTTACCGCTTTCTTGTGTTCGTCCCCACATATCAGGTGGGGCGGCGGTGTATTCTATCCGTTCGTCAGTCGGCGTCAGATTGACTATTTCCCCCGCACCGACTGAAATAACTTTGTTGCTTTCGGCATATTCGCGGTAAACATAGTAGTTACCGCGTTCATCAATAGCCACCCATACACACGCCAAACAATCCAAACCGTAGTCCATTCCGCGATATTTACGCCAATGTTCAGGAATTTGAAACGGTTTAACAATATGTATTGACCTGTCAAATTCATCGAAATAGCGCCCTTCGAGTAAATCCCAACTGCCGTCACGCCACGCTTCTCGTAGTCCGTCGGGCAGATTATTTAACATATCAACATAGCCTGTATCTGTTTCCAATAACACCGCATTATCAAACACCGTCGCAGGAATGAACATATAATCGTTAGGATTTTCTGCATTCCTGTATTTTCGTGATACAAACAGACGTTTTACCCATTCGTGACCGACACCGCCGGGGTTACACGTCAGATACATACGTTTCGGAAATGAATTAGCACCTCTGATACACGCTGTTAATGTTGAATACTGGTACTCGGTGAATTGTGTAGCCTCGTCCATAAAAATGACATCATACTCAATACCCTGATACTGATTGACATCGCTCTCACTGTCGCAATATCCCATTTCCAACAGTGAACCGTTATTGAAATAGAAACACTTTTCCTGTTTGCTGTATCTCGCAACACCTTTTAACAACGGTTCCAGTTCACGAACGTGGTTACGCTCCAAATCCCTGTATGTCCGTCGCAGGAATAACATTTTTATGCCTGCATATCTGATAGCCAATAGTACCGCTTTCATTCTGACCGCCCACGACTTGCCGCCCCCTCTTGCTCCGCCGTACATAATCATTCTGTTATGTGCGGTGAAAAACTGTTCCTGTTTCGGATTTGTGCGTGATAGGTCTAATTTCAGACTATTCTGCATATTTCATCACGTCCTGTGGCATTTTAATTTCAATCGTCGTATTTTCGGTCGATTGTCCCTGTGCTAATGCACGTTTGTCATACAACGTATTGACCGCCGTACTGATTTCAGACAACTTGTGCAGTTCCAATGACCGTATCTTCGCTCGCAATTCCTGTTTTTGCGTTGCCGTCATTTCATCAGCCGGAATATCGTTCATCAGTTCTTCCAATTCACGCTGATGCTTTAACGCCAATTCCATACGTCTGTTAATCAGCTCCGTGCCGTTTTCAATAGCCTTACTCGCCGTTTCAATGAAACCCTCGCGGACTTCTCGCCGTTTTTCTGCATATTCGTCCATATCAGGCGGATGTCGTCGCCACCACGATTTTAACGTGTTTACGGGAATACCCATTTTGCGTGATACTAATTCCCAATTTCCCAATACCGTGTATTCCGCAAATGCCTGCTCACGGTCGGCGTCTGTATATGTTCTCTGTTTTGCGATGGCTGACACCCCCTTTTTGTCAATTTAATATTTCCGTCCCCACCGACAATCAGTGAAATATTAACCCACCGTCACCACGACGGTTCTACCTACTATATGTAGTAAATCAAATCTATCCCCCTCACTATTTTCCAATTTTAATATTTTTATATTTTGTGTATATTGCATAAATCGTCATGGGAATATATGTACACTTTTCATAATCTTATTTAACTTTAGCATAAAAGTATTGACTTTGGCATAAAAGTATGCTATACTATAATCAGAAAATAACAAAAGAGGTTAGCCGAAAGGCAAGAGAAAGGAAGATTAATTATGAAAAAGAGATTAATTTACGGAGAAACAAACGCATACGACATTATCATTAGCATTGACGAAGAAGGACGTTGCAGATACGTCACAGAGAAAGAATGGTTCCCGAATTTAGTTGACTGTGATGATGATGACAAAAAAACTGAAAAAGCTGAAGAATTTTTAAGAACTATTGAAGATGATAGTTCTTGGGAAAACGACAGTTACGAATTATCAGCAGACGAAGTATTAGAATATGTAGACATCATCGCTGAAATTGAAAAAGAGCTATAAAAACGCAATTCCGACGCATTTCGGTGCGTCGGTGCAATGCAGAGGTGCAATATGATAACAAGAAAGGAAGATAAAATATGAAAGAGAGTTTACCGAAAGCGGTAAGGCTCTTATCAAATTAATAACATCAAAGACAGACTACACGATTCCACCAAGATACCCTGAACCAAATGGAACTCTCCGTTTTGGTATGCCTGAAACAGAGAGCGATAACACCTCATATTGGATTGAGGTAACAGGCTGGGAAGACGAAGTAATAGGTTATCGTTGCGGAAATGGAGAAGGATGTTTTCCAACAGAGGACTTTAGAACCAATAATGTAGAAGATTTTATCAATGATAAAATCAAATTTAATTAATAGGAGGAATTTAAAATGCAAAAAATAATTAAGGGTCGTAAGTACGACACAGACACCGCACAGGAAGTGTGCGGATACTCCAACGGATTGCCGTCGGGCGATTTTGACGCCCTTTGCGAGCAACTGTATGTAAAGCGTACAGGTGAGTTTTTCTTGTACGGATATGGCGGTGCAAGAACCGCCTATGCTGAAGCCGACGGCAATATGTGGACTTCAGGTGAAAAAATCGTTCCACTTTCCGAAGCTGACGCAAAGGCGTTCGCTGAAGAACACGCTTCACCGGAAGCGTACGAACAGTACTTCGGTGAAGTGTCAGAGGGTGATACCTACCGAACAACAATAACCCTTTCTGGAACAGCAAAAAAGAAACTTCAATCGCTCGCTCTCGAAAGACGCGAAAATATCAGTCAGGTTATTGAAAGACTGATTGAAAACGCATAACAAAAAAGACGGTTGCCGTTTGGTAACCGTCTTTTTTTAGGAATAAATGAAAAAATATAATATCTCTCAAGTGAGCATATATATTATATCACATTTTCTACCGCAAGTCAAAGTGAGTTAAGTTATCCCTAAACCGTTTATAGAATTCGCGTTTTAGATTAAATAACCGTTTTGGGTGCAATCCGTATTGCATTTGTATGTAGACGTGATTGACGGAGCTGTCCGTCAGAAATTTATATAGTGCCTGATAGTCCTCTCCTGCGACTTCAAGACACATATTCAGCACTGCCTTATCTTGCTCCGGCAGTCGTTTAGCATTAACACACAGGAAATATATCAATCCTTGCGTGTTATAGCTTATCCCCAATTTGTCTAACGTTCTTGAAAACCTAAACTCCGTCAATCTTCTGTCCTCCTACTCTTTCGCTTTCAGATAATCTATCCAACCGTTGCTGTAAAACACCATACCGCAATCATTACGCAATACTTCTCTGATTTCCTTTAACTTCCCTTTTGGTATTTCTTTCATTACTTGTTTTGCCGTTTCACCGACAGCGTTCATTCTCTTTTTCTTCCAACCCATTTTGAAATACAACACATACAGCGTCACAGGTAATATTGCTTGCATTTTGCAGACTGCCATTTTTAGCTTATCCTCTGCCGACGTATCTGTTTTAATTTTTAATGGGTCAAAGTCGCTCATCAATTCCACATAATCAAATTGGCATTCGCGTTTCATTTCATCAATCAATTTTTCAGTATCACGTTTATTCTCTACGGTACTTTTGGAATAATAATTAACTGCGTCAATGAATTGTGCTATTCGGATATAGTTGTAGCCATATTTGATATGTAAATACCACGCCACAAACATTATAGTGTATATCGTTCCGTCGCTTATCGCCTCGTCCTCGACTAATTTGTATGACAGCAACGCTTGCTTTTTGTTAAACTTTTTGATACCGTGTTTCTTTGCTACTACCTCAAATCGCTTTAACAATTCCTTTTCTTGCTCTTGGCGTATTGCGTTTAATGCTTTTTCACGTTCGGCTCTGCGTTTCTGCTTTAACTTCTTCGCTGTTTTATCCATATCAACACCTCGTCAAATTCACCCTAACCACGTCAGGGTTTCTGTCCACAATCTTTGCTATTTCAAAATATGATAGACCATCATCTCTTAATCTTTTCATTGTATCTAATTCTTTGTTGGTTACTCGTGTCTTTTTCTTGTTTTCAGAATTGCTTGCTCTATCCGGTACATATTCCGGACACTTTTCAATTTTTTTTTACCTTCTGCCGACAAGTCGTTTTCGTCTTTAATATTATTAAGACACGATATTACTCTGTCATTCATCGTAATTTGAAAATTTTCGTTCTTCGGTAATAGGCAATCTGTTTCTCCTTTATGGAATACGCATTTTTTGTTGTTGCAAATCATTTTAATTCCCCTTTCCGTCTTCTTTTATAACTATATTAAGTTGTCGTCCTAACCACTTTAATCCGTTTGTAGTTAACCAATAATAAGTATGGTTGTCACACTTCTGTACATTTATAATATCTTTCGGATTTCTTCTACTTGAAAAAATCTCATTTCATTTCCTTCATTATTTCATCTACACATTTTGCACAATAACAGCCTTCAAGTCCTTCTATTTTGTATAGAGAACTCATCCACATTTGATTCCATGTGCCTTTATCAATACATCTTTTACAAGAACCTTGACCTTCTCCCTCACAACGTGTAACTTTTATTTTTCTTGAAATTTCTTGAAATTCCTTTAATCTGTCCTCTAAATATTCAATCTCATCTTTCCAATGCTCAATTAGCATTTCTTCGATTTGTTGCTTTGCGTCATCTATACTATCAGCCCACAATAGGTCATCGTCTGCACTTAATTCTTTTGATATATAATAAAATGCTTTATCATCCATTTCATCTTGAACAAAGCTCGCAATTACCTCATCATCATCTTCATAAAATGGGCTAAAACGAAGTTCGTGCCATTCTTCTCCAAATTCATTCTTTTTGACTTTCCATTCTTTCATTTTTTATTCCTCAAACAATTCGGGATTATCATTCATATCGTGTATATTGCCTATAACACTGGCTGATTTCCCGTCACCGCACCAGTATAATAAATCTTCTCGTAGCGTCAATAACGGCTCATGTTGCCACTCTATGACAAAACCACAGTCATTACACGCACGTTGTCTGTCGTATGTATTTCTGTATTTAACTATTCCTAAACACGCTTTCTCCGTTGTGAAATGCGGTTCATATCGGAATATACTTCCCTCAAAGACTCGGTTTCCTTTTTTGTCGGTAACTCCTGTAAATTGTCCTACTGTTTCAGGTATAACCCTATGTGCCCAGTCAACATCATTTGATGAATTATCAATTATATACACTACTTCATCTTTGACATCATCAGCTTTTTGCTGAAATATACCGCCCGTTATCCATTGCCCATTGTCTATACGTTTACCTCTGAATAGTATCTCTCGCATTATGTATCCTCCTCAATACTTACAATCAATTTCCAACTTGCTCGCCATTGCCTTTTTTATAATGTTCAGCAATGTTTTATTTGTGTGTTTCGGTAGCGGCTTTTTGTTGTAGCCGCTACCCTTAAATCCCTTATACTTTTTGCTCATTGAATCGCCCAACTCCAATCTAAATGCTGTCCGCATTCAACGCAATATTTATCGCCAAATAATATATCTGTACCATTGCCACAATTAGGACAAATGAGTTGATTGCCGTCGAATTCTATTTTTTGGGGAATTTGTTTTTTTAATGTTTTTTGTACAATAGCCAATGCCATATCTCGTTCGACAGTCATTTCGTCTTTTTGTATAGCATTTGTAATAATTTCTATTGTTTGTTCGTATGTCATTCCTCTTTTCATCGGCTCAAAATTTTTAATTTCTTCGTCAGCATTTTTATCTTCCTCCAATAATGCCGTAAGCAACAGCAAATAATTTATACTGTCGCCTATCTTTTCAGCCCACATTTCTTGTGATATTGTCTTGCCTTGCTCGTAATCGTCAATCAAATCATACACGCTGACAGTATGCTTTGCCATCATACCGCCCAACGCTTTTACAGGTGTACATTTCTGCAGTTCGCCTGCTACTTTGAAATTGTGTAATCTATCATCGGTTGCGTATTCTTCCGCTTTACTGCATAGAACGCTTTTGCACGTTTCTATGCGGTTGTTTATGATATTTTCAAATTGTTCAGCTTTCATATTTGTCACCTCTCATTTGCACGGCTCATACTTTTTCTGAAACACATCAGGCTTACACGGGTAATATTCCCCTCGTAGTCCTCTGATGATGTAGTCACCTGTGCTTGCTACCATATCGCCCTCTAAGGTTTTTATTATCAATACTCCGTTTGTAATAATAGCACTTTCATTTTTTACAAATCGCATAATCTCTGCTACATTTCTGCCCGTCCATTGTACCGCCTCAATTTCACACGGTTTTGTTCTAAACTTCATTTTTGTTCCTCCATTAATTTTAACGTTCTTTTCAGTTTTTCGTCTGCAATTTTGTTTATTGTGTCATTGTCAATGTTAAATAAATATTGCAACTGTATCATCATTACAATTACGTCCGATAATTCTTCCTTTATGCTGTCTTTAACTTCGTCCATTGTTTTTCTTACCGGTTGTCCGATTTGTCTTATTCTCAAATACTTAGTCAACACTTGTGTTAATTCAGCCATTTCTTCAATCGCTACCGGAATTTGTTTAATACCGTAATAATTTGCTATGTCTAACCAATCTTGTTTTTTGTATATCGGCATAACCGCATTTTCTTCCAAATACTTTAGTGTGTGTAACCAATTTGCAAGCTGTTGGTGTTCTTCTACATACTCCAAACAATTTTTAATTGTGACTTCTTCGCAATATTCTATCGCCTCATCAAGCGTCATAGTCTTTGATTTTATTTCTGTTGTCGAACGCATATTCCACGCTTCTTCAAGTTCATCGTCTGACCTACTTTCATTAATAAAACCTACTGTTGCACCGCAACTTTGACACTCAACTTGAAATCGCATTTCGTCGTATACACCACCGTCAAGAAATGCTACTTCTGCGCTCCCACAGAATGGACACGGCTTTAATTCATTCCTCATTTTCTATTCCTCCAATTCGTCTATCTTCTCAAATATGTAATCTACCGCAGACTTTAAATCATTACCGACACTTTGAATGTTCTGTGGCGTCAGTTGCGAACTAACAAGCATTGTGTAACAAGTTTTCTCGCTTGGTAATACGATATTCAACGCTAAGCTACTTATCAATGCTATAATGGGTATTTTAAACCACTTACTAAAGCATTGTCGTTCCTCTTCTTCGTCAAGATATTCATAAAGACTAACAACTACTACAACTCCCGTTACAAGCATAACTATAAACAATACAGTTTTGAAATTGTCGCACAAATTAATTAAATAAATCAAACTCGGTCTAATTATCGGTGTATTCATTACTCATTCGCTCCTTTGAATATTGGTTTATACTTTTCGCCTATCGGCGTGTTATACAATCCGCACGCCTCATATTTGCTACGCCAGTTTGTATTAGCCTCTCTCGTTATACCATACGCCTTGCATTTGCAGTGATGTTTTCCGTCAACTGCTATTGTTATGAAGTTACAGCAGTTACGGCATAAAACTCCTTCCATTTCGCCATATTCTCGATACATAGCACCGATTTTAATTCTCTTTTTCTTCACCATTTTCTTCCTCCTCAAAATCACTAACCACTTTTATAATTCTTATAACCACTTTCATAATAGTTTCATTTTCTGTGCAATTACTGCTATATCCAGTATGCAGTAATGCGCTTGCTCTACCCATTTCATAGTAATGAGCCATAAAATTCATGTTAAAAAACGAATTTTTTTCCGGAAATTGATTAAACATTTTTAATCTGAATTCTGTTTGCTTGAGCATTATATCTTGAACTGCCTCCTCCGCACATTTTGAATTGCGAATTGAAGCAATACAGAAGTCTATAAAATTTAATTTATCAAACGCTAAATTTCCTGTTTTTGCTTCGCCTAAATATTCTTTAAATGTCTTGCGAATAATATCATCGAAATCATACGGCAAACACGTATTCATTTCTATTTCCACGTCCATTGGTAATTTAATAGTCATTGTCTTATTCCTCCATATCAATCCACGTTATCCCCACTGCATAAGCCGCCCAAATGTCACTTTTAAAGCCGTAAAACCAGTCAGGATTTTTCTTTGTTCCCTTGCCGTTCTTTAAATCGTGTTTTGCAAATCTGTCTATCAAAGCTCTGCGAATAGTTGCGTCGTTGGCTTTCATACTGTGACAGATATTTATTTTTTCATCTTTGCGTGTTATGTATTGAACATCCTTTTGCAGTTGCTTTGCTTTCTCGGTAAATCTGCCTATCCACACGCACGTTTCAAACACTTCACGTCCAACCGGCATACCGTAGCACGCCACCATTTCAATAATAACAACGTCTACTTGATATACTCTTATCAGACGTTCAAAACTGTCTAACAACTCATCATTATCGGTCTTTCCAAAGTCTTGTGGTTTCATTGTTTCTCCGTCAATAATGCACCAACCGCTTTGTGTATTACCGGGGTCTATTGCTAATATTACCACTACATTCGCTCCCTCATTATTTTTTCAAGTTCGTCATAATCAACACCGTTGTCATCATATACGCTTTGTTCATTCCCTTTGTGGTATGTTTTCTTTGCACCTTGCACTTCCGCAAGGGTAGTACGTCCCGCATTAAAATGATTGCGAAGTATTGCCTCTATGTACCTGTAATTACGTTTGTTGTTCTTTACAGCTTCTTCGATTGCGTATATAACAACGTCCTCCGACATATCATTCAGCCAATCATCTAAGCCTTGCAGTGTAATCGGTGTCAAAGGTGCTATATTGTTCTCATATAGCTTAACAATTCTTACAGGCAGACGTGGCAGTTCCCTTTCTTCTACTTTCTTTTCTTTTACTTTACTTTCTTCTACTTTCTTTTGTTCGGAAATGTTTACATTTTTGCTTGAAATGTTTACATTTTCATTTAAAATGCGTACATTCTTATAAATTTGGTCGACTTTAATTAAGAGGTACTCTTTTCTGACTTCAACTTCTTTACGGCGACTGACTGCCTCGAAGTATCTTTCTTGTATTCCTCTCGAAGTCAAGATTTGATACTTGTCATAAAGTTCACTGTCAAATATACCTCTTTTAATCGCAGCTCTCACTATTTCGGACACGGCATCACCACCCAAACCTACATTCTTTCCGAACAATAATGCAACGTCTTCTGTCCATTCACAATAGTAACCTTGCTGTCCGTATATCTTTTGGAACAACTTAACGACTATCGCAAACCCTTTCAGTCCAAATTCAGCCTCGATTAATTCAAATTTATCATCTAAATGTACGTTCAGCGGAAAGTAGTTAATTCCGTTGTTCATACACTACACCTCTTAAAACGGCAAATCTTCTTCACCGATTGTTGCAAAATCCTCACCGTATTGACTGTTTAAATCGTCTAAACCACTATCAGACAAATCGGTATTACCGCCTGTACCACTTTCAGATTTTGAGCCGGTAAAGTATGCCTCGTCTACAATAACTTCTGTCGCATACTGCTTTTTACCGTCATTACCGTCCCAACTTCTTGTTTGAATACTTCCGACTACCGCAATCATACTGCCCTTTTGGAAATATCGTGAAATAAACTCACCTGTCTTACGCCACGCAATACAGGTGATGAAATCAGCCTGCTGTCCACCGTCTTTCACAAATCTTCGATTTACCGCAATAGTAAATCTTGCGACTGAAAGATTGTTCGGTGTTTGTCTTATTTCAACGTCTTTTGTAAGACGTCCCATTAATATAACTTTATTCAACTCTTCCTTCCCCCTTAAATGCTCTCTTTAAAATCTCCTTTATATCTTTTCTTATGAGTTTTAATAATTTAATGTTAAATCTTCCAATGACAATCGAATGTGCTACACGATTATTTTCTTCGCGTTGGTGCATTGAAATCAATGCACCGTCACATTCGGTTTCAATTACTTCGTTCGTGTATGTATCTTCTACTCTTATTTTTACCATTGCGTTTCCTCCTATAAATAACTTTTTCCGAATACCTCTCGGAATTGTTCCTCTGTCCAATTATTCTCTTTCATAGCTTTTTCTTGACCGTATCGGTGCAAATAATCAGCTATATCGCTGTTTCTGTGTGCGCTATATTCACCGTTACGGTGACATCGTTCACCACATAGATAAACTACTAACCCATACCGTTCAGAGTGTTTTCGGTTACTTCCTCCGAATATATGGTGACGTTCTAATCTGTCACCGTTTCCGTTTCTTCCGCATATAAAACACTTTTTCATTTCCAACCGTCCTTTAATGCTTGTAATTCTTTCGGCGTTAATGTTTCAATATCAAGTGCTTTGCAGTCCTGTACGATATTATCAATTAACATTGACATTTGGTTTGTATTGTACGACGATGAGCCGTAGTATAGAATGACATTTGTGCAACCGTCAATTTTGCTTTTAAACGTTTCCGTTTGCCAACCTATACCGTTATGTTTCCAACCCTCGCATACCTTGTTTACGGCTTTTGTAGGCACGCACACCGTTTCACTGTTGCCACCTATTTCTTTAATTGCCTGTCTGTATATTTCTGTTTTACTGACATTCAGCTTTTCTGAAAGCTTGTCTATCAGCACCCAACAATAGGCATTTGCATCAAGAGACCGCTGTTTTTTGTGTTGTTTTACTTCGACTGCATACGTCTTGTTGTCGTCTAATGATGATATTAAGGACGATAGCCACGCTACCGCCTTAATACCGTCTTTTTTTTGAAATATCTGCTTATTCATCGGCATTACCGTCATAATCTTTAATCATTTGTACTGCGTTATGTGCGTACTTGTCAAATTCAGCGATAGTGACTTCGTCAACATCTTTGCCTAAACCTGCTTTCAGAAGTTCTCTCACTTCACTTTCGGTTTTACCGGACTTGTTCATAAACTGTTTTACAAGATTGCTCAATCTACTCTTTACAACACCGTTAGCTGTGTCGGTCAGACGATTTATGAACAAAACATATTTATCTTGCTGTAATGCTGACAACTCTTTTGCACCGAACTCATTCAACAAAATGTTGAGTGAAGTGTCTTTGTTTTCTTTTGGGAAAACGGTCAAAATGCTCTGTATTTTCTGAATTTGCTTTTCATTAATTTGTCCACCCTGTTGTTTAGGTTGTTCTTGTGACGGCTGCGGTTGGTTCTGCTGATTTATAAGTGCGTTTGCCAATTCGTCTGCACTGCACATACTTCCGTCAATACCCACACCCAAATTTGCCAATGCTCTGCCCCAAGCTGAGGTTTCACAATTTTCTATGTAGCTTGTCTTATTTATAAAACTGCCATTCGCATCCTCGTATGCGTGTCCTGTCGCAACGATTACACCGTCGGGGTTTATTATTTTCGCAACCATAACAACCCTTTTATCCGTCAATTCCACTATCTCACTTGTAAGGCTGTATTGAGGGAAGTTCTCTCTAAACGCCTTTATTCTGTCGTTTACAAGGACATATTCCTTGCCTTTTATGTTCGTCGTCGGTAAATTTTGCTTCATATTTCTGCCTCCTTTGCAAAATTATCTATACAATCTTCGCAGATAACCGTATCTTCAATATCGTAATATTTTTCACCTACATATATAGGCTCGCCACATTCATCACAGGTGCAGGCGACAACATCTTCACCGCAACTATCCTCACCGTAATTGCCGGTTATTTCTCTATCTATATCTACATATCCAAACATTTGACATTTTCCTTTCTATGTGTTAAAATACAAACACAGATAATTAAATCTGTATTTAAGCTTTGACCGTTTACGAGTGCCAGCTCTAACGGTCTTTTTCTTTTGCAACAATATTGATATACGGCTCACCATTATTCCACGAATGGCGTATTTCAAAATCAGCACTACCATTAATCAATATTTTTGTGTTACTGCCAAGTGCAGTTAATATCGTGATAAATTCTTCATTATTGTAGTTCTCTACTTCGTCATTCATTCTCTTTCACCTCCAACTTCTTCTTGATGTCATCCAACATCTTTAATTGTAATCTGTATTTCTTATCGACTGTTTTGTCAGTCGGAATACACAACGACATAATTTCTTTAAACGGCTTGCCCTCATATACGCTTATACATATAACCGGTGCAAACTTATTGTCACCTACCATTGTGTATATCACGACAGGTGCGTCGTCACGTTTTGCCGCCAACAAATTAATCTGTAAGCATAAATTATGTAGCTTACTTATCTGACCTGCTGTCATTTGTTATCCTCCTATATTCATCATCACGATTATTTCAAATGCTATCAGCAACATTGAAAACATTGTTACCGCAATGATATATTCTGCATTTTTCATTTGCCATTCACCAATGCAATCACTTGGTCTATCTGTCTGTTGGTCTTTTCGTCAAACTTGTGACTACGTGTTTGTGGTTGTTCCTCTGCGGCATATATACCGCCTTTCATATCAGCCATTGCTTTACCGGTATCAACCCACGCTCTACGACCTTTCTCATTTAGACTGTTCCATATCCTCATTATCAAATTCATTTCTTATCTTCCTCTCTCATTAACTTCCAACCACCGAATAGTCCGATACCGAAACTAAACAAAGCTACACCTATAATGTACATACGTTTTACCTCTCTTTCACTGCCAATATTTACGACATTTCTCTTGCTAACTTAGCGACAGAGATATATCCTTTATTAAAGCCAAATAGCTCTAATACTGTTTTTCTATTCAATCCGCAGAACGTCGCGACGTTTTTGACGTTCAGCATTTCTTTATTAGGATAAACCTCTTTAATTCTTTCAAGATTATCTCTGTATGACGGTTTTTCAAGTGCCATTTTTTCTCACCTCCGCTCCTGCAAGAAACTCTTTACCAACATTGCAATCGACACTGGAAACGCTATAGCAGCGAGAGTGCCGCAAGCAATCGCTATCATTACTATCATTCTTTTCGCTCCTTTACTAATTATATTTAGGTGTTAATCTTACTCTGTAACCTTTGACGGTATCTACGGAATTAGATTGTATAACTGCAATAGTTACAGGGTTTTCTTCATCTGTTTCTACTACTATTTTTGTGTATTGACCTAATGTTTCTTTATCAACCATTTTTCTCATTCCTCCCTTTACGATATTTTGATTTTATGTTATAATCATTTTAAAGGAGCTGATTATAATGAAAAACACCACATTGAAACTTGCCGAAAATGATTATTTAATTCTCGAATATCTAAAATTAAACCCTTCTGCAACGGAGAAGTCTATAATATCGGCATTAGACAACAAAGTCGAAGGTATTAAATTCCGTCTTGAAAATCTTTCTACAAGAGAAACAGTTCAAAGGCAAAACGGCACTCGACGTTCAGTTGAGGCTTATATATCACGTATGAATCAAGGTGATTCACGAGTATATTCACTTAACTCTAAAGGAGAAGCTGAATTACAGAATTACAACACCCAAAAGAAAAACGAGAAAAGAGAATTTTGGTTAAAAAATGCTTTAATACCTGTCATTGTGTCATTCTTAACAACAAGTATAACAATGTACTTAATACCGAAGTTGCCATCGATACTAAAATGGTTATGCGATACTCTTTCCAAAAATTTTTCATCTTAGTTTTCTACCTCCCTATTTAGTTTTTACTTTGCAAAACCAAAGTATCTTGACAAAAAAAATAGGTTCCTATATCACACATTTCTATATCAATCACTCTGCATATTTTTTTGATTTCATCTTGATGAAATTCGCTTTTATTGTTGAGTTTCTTGCTTAAAGTAGATACATTAAGACCTATCTTCTTCGCTAATGCTTCTAAAGTAAAACCTTTTTCTTTAATTCTACCTAAAAGCTTACTGTAATTATACACCTTAACACCTCCTTACTTTGTGTTTGCAAAGTTATTATAGCACTTTGTTTTTCCAAAGTCAATAGGTTTTGCAAAGTTTTTTTATTTTTTTCAAAAAAAACATTGCGTTTTTGCAAAGTTTATTGTATAATACTTGTAAGAGAGGTGAAATGAAATGAAATCTACATTTGCTGAACGTTTAAAAGAGGCTTTAAAATATAATGGTATGAGTGCCGCCGAACTATGCAGGCTTACGGACACTCCCGAAAGTGTAATGAGCCAATATAAGTCGGGTAAATATGTAGCAAAGCAGAAACGATTAGATGCTTATGCAAATATTCTAAACGTTTCTATACCTTGGCTAATGGGGGAAGATGTTCCTATGAAAGATGTTTCGCCATTACCAGAAGGAGCAATCCCTTATAATCCTATAATGCACAGAATACCTATCTTAGGAGATATTGCGGCAGGTCTGCCGATATTCTCAGAAGAGAATATCGAAGGATACACTTATACGGAATTAAATCACGGCGGCAAATATTTCGCATTAAAGGTAAAAGGCGATAGTATGACTGCCGCAAATATTCCCGATGGAAGTCTTGTAACTGTTCGCGTACAACCAACTGTCGAGAACGGTGAGATTGCCGCTGTTCGTGTTAATCACGACACTTTTACAGTAAAGCGTTTTAAGCAAGAAAAAAATATTGTAATGCTTATGCCACAATCCTACAATCCTGAACATCAAACACAAATTTACGACTTAAAGCAAGATAGTATTGAAATAGTAGGAAAAGTTGTTGAATGTAAAGTCGGATTTTAATTATAATATTTCTATTGCTACGATTGTTATACAAGGAGAATAAAAATGGAATTTGTAATAATTTTATTAACTTTCGGTTTGGATATTATACTTCCTATATTGGGTATTGTCGGATATTTCGCTCCAGCATATTGGTTATTAAATATATCATTCCTTTTTATTATAGGAAGTACATTTTTTAAACACCTAAGCCTATTTACTGTTATAATACACATAATATCTTGTATAATCGGTATTGTAATAGCTGTTATACTTAAACTTCCGATTTTCAATACAATTAAACTTATACTATGCTTTGAATGGCTTTTGCTGAATATTACTTGTGACATAATGATTCTCTTGAATAAATAGTCGCACATATACAGGGGGAAAATTATATGAAAAAGATAAAGATTATCTATATAGCGATATTATATGTAATTCTTATTGTTATTCAACTTTGCTTTTTTACACCATACACAAGAATTAAAACATATGTATCAGCTCAAAATGTACCGCATTCTGTTGTTCTTGAACGCAGTTGGACTGGCATTGACAAAATTAAAAACTATGAACATCATAAAGAAGGTCTTGATAAAATATCGTTTGAAATAGAGCAAATCAATGTTACACTTGCTATAATACAATTTTTGCTGACTACATCAGTTCCGATTTGTCTATTGATTATGCTAAAACGTCAATCTACAAAAAATGCTGAATATACCAATGAGAATAACGCAACATCAAACACTGTTAATTCAAACGATGATGAATATGTAACATTTCATATATTGTCGCTCAGCAAAGGTTATATACAAGACGTTATAAAAGTAACTCCCGAAAATAGAGAGCTATTAAATAAAGAATTAGATAAAAAAACTAATGGTATTTATTGCTATGAATTATCAGAAAACGATACTCCGCGCTATGAATTTATAACAAAAGAATTATTCGATATAATGTTATCGTCATTTCAAGAAAACCAAAAGCAATTACTTTTCAATCACACTTGCTCTCACTGTGGCAAAACATTTAAAGTAAAATATAATATGCCAAAAGGTCAAACAACAATACCGAATTTATCTGTTATTTGCCCTAAATGTAACTCAAAAGAAGATATTGAATTATAGGAGGAAGTTAAAATGTATAAAGAAGTTAAAGGCGTAAGAATACCTGTATTTGATAATATCAGGTGCATATCAAAAGAAGATTTTGAAAAATTACCTGATAAGCAATTTTATCAAGTGATGTCAGAAGAACCCAACGGCAAATTACTTGTCGGTCATTTTGCACCGAAAAAGAAATAAAAAATTCTCCGACTGCTACCAACAGTCGGAGAATAAGATATAGAGTGTATTGCATATGATACACATATTCGCAAAATTATTGTATCATATACACTCTGTTTTTGCAATACCTAATTTTAAAAGGAGTGTATTAAAATGAAAAAGAGAAAAGACGGAAGATACTTAAAAGTCGTCACAATAAATGGTAAACGGTTATACTTTTATAGTAGCAAGACAACAGAACAGCAAGCTGAACGTGATATAAATCGTCAAATACTTTCTTACACAAAGCAAGAGGAAAAAGGCAAGCTATTTGGCGATGTAGCAGAAGAATGGGAAGAAGAACATTTCCCAAAGATTGAATATAACACCGCAAGACGCTACAAGGTTTTGTTGAATTATGCAATCGAAGAATTTGAAGGCGTTTATATCAAAGATATTCAGCCGATTGACGTTGAACAATATCTAAACTACTTTGTCAGTCGTAATTATTCCTCGAAGTCGATAAAAGATACTTTGTCTGTGTTAAGATTAGTATGTAAATACGCCTGCATTAAGGACTATATTACAGCTGACCCTACAAGATACATAACGCCGCCAAAAGGAAAAGCCTCCGTCAAACGTCAAGCATTAACCGAAGAAGAAGTTAAGATAGTAAAAAACAGTGTGAATACCGAGTACGGACTATTCCCTTTCTTTTTACTGTATACCGGATTAAGACGTGGTGAAGCGCTTGCATTGCAGTACAAGGATATTGACTTTAAAAGTAAAGAAATCAGTGTATATAAATCAATATACTACGAAAATAATAAGCCTCATATAAAAGGAACAAAAACCGAAAACGGTGTAAGAAAAGTTGTATTACTTGATGTACTTGCGGAAAATTTAAAAAAAGGTAAACCAAACAATTATGTGTTTTCTATGGATAACGGCGTAAGCCCTATGGGGCGTTCTACTTTTGAAAGGCATTGGAGAAAGTATAAAGAAGCAACAGGACTTAACATAACGGCACATCAACTGCGCCATACATACGCTACAATATTGTTCGAGGCAGGAATAGACGTTAAAGACGCTCAACATTTATTAGGTCATAGTGATATATCCGTCACAACAAATATCTATACACATATTCGTGCAAACCATTTTGAAGAAACCGTAAAAAAATTAAACAGCTATAATTTTTAGTCAAGCATTAGTCACAATACTTATAAATGCGTATATTGTGGGAAAGTTATGGGGTTCAAATCCCTCCTTCTCCGCCAAAACGTATAAACCATATAAATGCTTGAATATCAAGTGTTTATACGGTTTTTATTAGTATTACAATAAATTCGGTATACTTATTTTAGAAGAACATTCAGATAGGGGGATTTTTATAGCGAACCCTGCTCTGTGAGGAGACCGATTATTCTTTTTTATTGTATATTTATCTATATATGATATTTTTAGGAATTTCTTTATTCAAATTATACTCTTCCGTAATCAATACTCTTGATAGATGATATGCTGACTTACAATCATTACACCATATTTCACCATATCCGACTCCTCCGACATTTCCTACAAAAGTATAATCTGTATTATCACTCCCGCAATGTGGGCATTTTCCGCTTGTTTTTGTTATTGCTATACTTTCTAAGTTTTTAATCCATTTCATGTCACAACACCCCCATAATATATAACACCATAATTTTATTATATCACATTTTTATTTTTTTCAACTGTAAATTCGCTTTACAAATATAATCATATTGTTTATAATAGTATTATAAACAATACACAAAACACTGGAGTATATAATGAACAAAATTGAATTTAAGCAATTCTTACAAAATACAAAAGACAATATACAAGAAAAACTCAATCCAAAAAAAATCGGTACAAAAATATCAGTGAGTTTAAAAAGTAAAAAAACACGCAAAAATCTAATAATCTATGCATTTTTAACATTATTCTGCATAGCATTTCTGTTACTTCTGTCTGCGTCCACAAGTCCGCTATACAAGGACTTATGCGACGGTGATTCAAGCATTTTCATATTCTTCGGAAAAGCGATAACGCTCGGCAAGGACGCATACAGAGATTATTTTGACCACAAAGGTCCGATTTTGTTTTACATAAATGCATTGGGATATTTCCTGACAAAATCAAAAGTAGGCGTATTCATACTACAATGTATATCCCTTTCAATATCTTCGATATTTATGTACAAAACGGCACGTTTTTTCACAAAGCCAATACGCTCGGTAATTTGCGTTATAATCACCATTCTTGCATTCGGTGCGACAATCAGTGACGGTAACTTAACGGAAGAATATTGTATTCTCTACTGTATGATACCGATTTACACCGCATTAAAATTCATCACAAAGCACCCAAAAGCACCTCACCCTCACAAAAATATGATTATTTACGGAATATGTTTTGGAATTTGTGCATTTATCCGCGTAAACAACGGACTGATTATCTGCGGTATTGTATTCGTTACGATTATGACCGACTTTATAAACGAGCATATCAAAGAAATATTTAAAAATATACTGTATTTTATAGTCGGTGTATTGATAGTGGCAGTGCCTGTATGCCTTTTCTTCCTTATTAAAGGGACGTTGTCGGATATGTTGTTTTCTACTTTCGTATTCAACTTTTTATACGCGTCGGAAGGCTCATCAGAAAAGACATCATCAGCCATATTGCTGCTTCTGCAATGGGTTGCACCTGTTTTGATGATGATATTCATATCATCATTTTTCGCAAAACGACTTGGTCCAAAGGTTGCGTCATTTATCACAACAATATCCATATTCGCACTGATACCTATATTACTCGGTTTCAGTTACACGCATTATTACACAACACTTATACCTTTAATACCGATTTATTGCGCTGTATTCTTCTATATTGCATCAAATAAAATAAACATTCTTGCAGTAATACTTTGCGTAATAATGGCATTTCCGTTGGCAAATTACTTTGTTCAATCAGAGTCAAATATAGTGCATTACTCAAAGAAGTTGTATTCACAAAATCACCCTGCCAAAACAAGCGACGTATATTCTGATATTTATTACAGTGCAAAACAGCTTAGTTCGCGAATTCCCGATGAAGACAAAGACAGCGTATACTGCTACGACATTTCAGCAACTTGGCTTTTACAAGCCGACATTATGCCTTGCTTTAAGATATTTATTCTTCAGGAATGGTGGTCGGAAATGTATCCCGAATTCGGTCGTCAAATTAATCAAATGATGCTTGAAAAACAACCTAAGTGGGTCGTTATACACAATATCGACATTGTAAACAGTAAGCAGTTTATGAATATAATCAACAATAATTACGAGCTTGTTGATGAATACAGTTATGACCGATTATACAAATTGAAAACCCAATAAAAAAATAGCTGTTGCAATTAGCAACGGCTATTTTCATGTTTATCTTTGTCATAGACAATACAAAATGATTCTGTAGGATTTTTTACAGTCTTTTTAGCTTTCAAAGCCTTATCCAGCCCCACTCCCACAACTTCATTTGTTTTAAGCACATAAATTCCTGTTTTAACAATAATATGCGCACCGGGATATTTTTCATTAATCATTTTACTGAATTGTTTATTTAACGCATCTATCTTATCAAAGCTTTCTAAATTTTTAAATCTGAACGCACTGTAAAAAATATCCGCACCGTCAATGTGAGTTATAATATTATAATCATTATCACTTGGCAAAATACAGTTTACAAACTCTGTAAAAACCTTATCTCCCTCAATCTGACCGAACCGTTCGTTGAAATCAAGAATTCCCGAAAAATCAGTATGTAACAGAGCAACCTGTTCGTCTTTTTCCTCTGCAAATTTTCTCAGTCTGCCTATCTGTTCATAAAACTTTGCAATAGTATAACAATCTGTTTTGCGGTCATAATCAATTATTTTTCTAAGCTTTTTCTCATTTTCCGTTTCCTTATCGCTTTGAGAAATGTACATCGTCATAAGCTTAGTCGCCATATTCAATTCAACGCATTCTTCTATCTGCCAAGGATTTTCATATCCGAATCTCGTACAAACAAACATAAAGAACGAATCTCCTGTTGTAATATTTGCATTATAGACCACTTCACCATTCTTTTTATTCTTTTCAAATTCACGTTGAAACTTTAACGAAAATCCGTTTATTTTTTCATTTGAAAGAATAAATACAGGATATTTTTCAAAGAATTCTTTGAAATGCTTAATGTCAGAATGAGCATAATATCCTCTTTTTCCCGCATTATTCTGAAATTTCGGATCACTGCACCATTCATAGCTTATTGTGATTAAATCTTCCTTGGTATTGACCTTCATTATCTGAAACCAGTCAATATCGAACTTTTCAGCCACATACCGAATAATCTTATACATTGCGTCATCGCTGTTTTTCGCACTTGAAGACAGTTCAAGGAACACTTTCATCATATCGCGTGTCTTAAATAATTCCGTACTGTTTTCGGCGTCCTCAACTTCATAATCAATCGCATGGCTTGAATTGTCGTACACAATATTTTCATTGTATATCTCCCAATGAGCCTTGCCATTCTTTTTTGTACTGTACAGCGCCTTATCTGCTTTTGAGAACAACGCTTTATAATTAGGCACTTCTTCAAATATTCTGCCGTCTGCCACTCCGACACTGCACGTTATTCTCTTATCGTCTGAAATATTAATCTTACATACATTGTCAACAACTCTGTCGGCATTCTCTGCTATTCTGCTACTTTTCAAAAACACGAAAAATTCATCACCGCCGTATCTTCCGACAATAGCGTCATCATCGGTTGCCTTGTTCAGCATTTCCGCAACCATGGCAATAACGGTATCACCGTATAAATGTCCGTATGTGTCATTTATATTTTTAAAATCATCAATATCAATAACAAACAGTGCGTAATCTCTGCTTTCGGGATTGGATTTTATATACTCATTAATCCTCTCGACGCCTGCATTTCTGTTATAGACATGAAGTACCGGGTCAATCTCGATTTTTTCTTTTAATTCTTTTTCATGATGTTTTTCGTCCTCGATATTCGTTATTGTTCCGAAAATTCTTTTAAGATTACCCTTTTCATCATGTTCAAAATTTCTGAAAATGCGGTGCCATTCATAATTCTTATTACCCGGCAACTTCATTCTGACGCTTATATTTTCTACTTTTTCATTGAATATGTTTTCTTTAAGATAACCGTAATCTCTTTTATCCGCAAGCTCATAAACAGCATCTTCCGTATTATTGGGAACAGACAGTTTTTTCAGTTCGGTTTGACCTTTCACCGGAATATATAAAGTCATATTATCGTCCGCTACGTTATGTTCAAAAACAATGTTTTTTGAACTTTTAAGAGCAAATGTAAAACATCTTCTCTCATCTTTCATCCTGACAAGATTCGTATGCTGTTCCGTAACGTCCATAAGAATACCGAGAATATCATTTTCATTATATTTAGTCAAATGCATACAAATATAACGTATCGATCCGTCCGAAACAATACATTTGTATACCACTTCATTTTTATCTTTCAAATCAGCTATAATATTTTTGTCTTCTTCGCAAATATTAAGACTTTCAAAATTTCCGTTCGCATAGGTCGAATAATAGTAATCATTCGCCGAAATAATTTTAAGCGTACTGTCATTTTGAAACGCAACAACGCCACATGGCATTATATTATAGCTTTCGTCCTTAAAATATTTTTTCAACATTACAACTGCCTCAACCTTTTTATAAATTATCGGTATAAATATTCTATCACAAAAAATGTATCAAGTAAATATTTTTCGACCTATTTTATTATAAAAAAACAACCGTATCTATATAAGAATACGATTGTCTGAGAGAGAGATTTATTTTACGGTTATATAATAACACAATAATTAAATTTATTCCATTGCATTTGTTGTCCAAAATATTGCAAATATTGTCCTGTTATGCTATAATAATTGTGTAGGAGGTGTATTTTATGGATGCAATTTCATATAAACAGAAAGAATATCTTTACAGTTATTTCCGTTCAAAGCCTCCGGAGCTTAACTTGCACCTTCATAAATATTATGAATTTCTATATTTTATATCGGGTGATGCAACGTACATAGTCGAAGATAATCTATATAAAATTCACCCCGGCGATATTTTGCTTACAAAACCCGGAGAACTTCATACGATTTTCTTTCAGTCAGAAAAGCCGTATGAGCGTATTTTTATGCAGATACATCCCGACTTTATCACCGAATTTGATTTGTTTGATAAAATAAATTCTTCACCTATTGGCGAAAATAACAGAATACCGTCAGACATTGTTCAGTCTTTCGGACTTTACGATTATTTCAAAAATGTTGAACATTACATTTTAAACAGAGTACCCGAAAGTGACGCTATGATAAAATCGTATTTTTTACAGTTTCTTGTCGCGGTAAATCATGCACTTGACAACACCGTTTTGCCGATAAAACCGACAAATAATAACCGTATTGACGATATAATAGATTACCTTACCGATAATATTTCCGCAGATATAACACTGGATTTTTTAGCAGAAAAATTTTTTATTAATAAGTATTATATGTGCCATACATTTAAAAAACAGACCGGTATTACAATAAAAGAATTTATGAATACAAGAAAAATCACTAAGGCGAAACAAATGCTTTCCGAAGGTGCGGATATTATGGGGCTTTGCTATGAATGTGGGTTTAATGATTATTCCACGTTTTATAAAGCGTTTAAAAAACTTACCGGTAAATCGCCGAAAGATTTTTTGACTGGTGATTAATTTTTGCCACTCCGTCACTTCGTGACACCTCTCCTCAAGGAGAGGCTTTTTGGCTCCCCTTGTGGGGAGCTGTCGGCAACGCCGACTGTGGGGTGGCTTCTCGGGACATCGTGGCGCCGTCCCCTACTGCCTTAATATCCTATAAAAAGGGCGACCAATGGTCGCCCCTACATACAATATTGTTTAACATAAGCGATTGTTTAACATAAGCGGTCATCTGCCATTCTTATTCGTACGGGCGGTCATTGGCCGCCCTTTAACATTCCACACATAAAAAACAGCGGTCAAAGACCGCCGTTTTTTTACATCAATGACTCAACATATATTTGAAGTATTTCATCTTTTGACGGAACGAACATACTGTTTAGTGTACCGCCTGCATTTTGAGCAATTTCTGCATACAATTCAAGTTCTTCTTTTTCAAACTTTTCTTTATCACCCAAAATTTTCGCAAGAATATTTTTAAATTCTTCTGCACTGTCTAAATTCATACAAGACAATATTTCCTTAACTCTGTCCTTATCATTTCTTTCAATATACTTTGTAAACTCACCGAGCAACAATCCGTTTGCTCTGCCGTGGTCGATATTTTTGAAATATGTAAGCGAATAGCCCATTGCATGTACCGCCGTTGTTTTTGTTTGCGATATGACAACACCTCCAAGCATTGACGCATAAAGCAGTTTTTCTCTGTCGTCTTCCGTAAGTTCACCGCTAATCAAATCGTCAAATGTTGACGCAATAATTTTAACAGCCTCTTTAGCTATTACATCAGCCATTATATTCGCCCTCTTTGACATCATTCCTTCAACCGAATGTGAAAGTGAATCTATTGCGGTATTGACCGTAGTGGCAAGTCCGAGATTTTTTGTGTATTTTGCGTCAAGCAATGCGTATGTTGGGAAAAGGCATGGTGACGCAATACTCTTTTTTGTCTGTTTTTCGTGGTTTGTCAAAATCGCATACGGTGTAACCTCCGAACCGGTTCCGGCAGTTGTCGGAATATGTATCATAGGAAGTGCCTTATTGCCTATGTTGCCGTCAAACAAATTCTTTCTTTCAATGTCCGATACTGCCAGCAATGCAATAGCCTTTGCCGAGTCCATCGGCGAGCCGCCGCCTATGGCAATGACAAAATCAACTTCTTCCTCCATCGCCGTTTCCGCACCGTCATACACACACTCAACTGTCGGATTACTCATAACCTTATCGAATATTACATATTCAATATTATTCTTTTCAAGCGCATATTTGACATCGTCAAGTGCGCCGCTTAATTTTGCGGAATTTTTGCCTGTAACGATAAGTGCTTTCTTTCCTATTTTGAAAACGTCACTGTTTTCTCTGACATAATCCTTTCCCACAATAACCTTTGTAGGCATATAAAATCCCAAATTCATATTTTCACAACCTCACATTCTCAAGCAACAAAAGCAAGCTATTTTGTTGTATAGCTTGCTTTAATTCTTATTTCTTCAATTCTCTTATTTCTTCTCCAAGGAAGCAGAAACCAAAGTAACCCTTTGCCTGAATTTTATCAAGGAATTTAGACAATTTCTTTGGCTTTTCATAGATTACAACATCATAATCCTTACGCAGCTTTTCTGCTTCTTCTATAGCATTTACAACGTCTGCTTTATCGTGAAGTAAAGCAATTCTCTTTTTAGTATCGGGAATTGTATATCCTGCCTCTGTAAGAAGCGAGAAAATTCTTTCAAAACCTATTGAAAAACCTACCGCAGGAATATTTTCACCTGTAAATTTACCGATTAAGTTATCGTAACGACCGCCGCCGGCAATAGAACCTTTAAACTTATCGCTTACGATTTCAAAAACAGTACCTGTATAATATCCCTGACCTCTTACAAGCGAAATATCGAACTTAATCTTATACGCACCGTCCGAAAGTTTTTCAACTGCATTAATTATTGTTTCAATACTTTCGGCAGATTCTTCACCGCAAACATCTTTTACGCTTTCAACAGTAAGAGGTTTTGCTATAACTTCACCGAATTTTGCGATAGCACCGCCGTCAAAGCCTTTATCGGTAAGCTCGCCGATAACGCCCTCAGCACCGATTTTATCCATTTTATCAAATGTAATACACACGCTGTCAAGCTGACTTTCTTCAAAGCCTACACCTTTAAGCAATGCTCTTAAAATTCTTCTGTCATTAATTTTTACGGTAAAGCCCTTTATATCAAGCGACAAAAGTGCTTTTGCTGTTGTATGAATAAGCTCGATTTCAGAGCTTATAGAAGATGAGCCGATTATATCAATATCACACTGCACAAACTCACGAAGTCTGCCCTTTTGCGGTCTTTCCGCTCTGTACACCTTATCAATCTGTATACACTTTGCAGGAAGAACAAGTTGTTCACGATTATTTGCATAATATCTTGAAAGCGGAAGTGTAAGGTCATATCTAAGTCCCATATCACAAAGCTTATTTGTATCACCGCTGTCCATTGCTTTCTTTAGCTTATCTCCACGCTTTAAAATTTTAAATATCAAATTAAGATTATCACCGCCGTCACTCTTATCAAGATTTTCAATATCTTCAACTGCAGGCGTCATAATACGTTCAAAGCCGGCATCCTGATATGTATTTAAAATTTGATTTTGAAGATAATCTCTAAGTCTGACTTCTTCAGGAAGATAATCATTTGTACCTTTTACTGTTGTGATTTTCATTTTCTATCTCCTTTTGCCATTTTTATCATAAGCTCATATATTTTTTCAAGTGCGTCTACTTTGGCAAGCGGTTTCAAATTTTCCGACATCTCTTTCAATCTGTACTTATCGCTTACCATAGACATTATTTTATCGTATAATGCGTCAGACGTCAAATCTTTTTCTAAAATTAATTCTGCCGCATTCTTATTTTCAAATTCTCTTGCATTCTGCTCTTGGTGATTACGCACAACATTCGGTGACGGAATAAGTATTGACGGTTTACCGAGTGCGGCAATTTCGCTTACGGTTATCGCACCTGCTCTTGATACAACAACGTCTGCCGCCGCCATACACTCCGCCATATTGTCAATATATGACACAATCTTTATGTTATCCGAAAGAGTTATTCCGCTCTCCTTAATTTTACTCATTATTTTATCGTAATTTCTGTCACCGGTTCCGAACAGCAATTCGATTTTATTGTCCTTTGATATTCTGTCAAGCATACCGATTACCGTATCATTAATTCTGTCCGCACCCAAACTGCCGCCGAAAATAAGCACAAACGGCTTTTTTATACCGAGCTTTTCTCTTGACTTTTTATAATCGGAATGAAGTATTTCACTTCTGATCGGATTGCCTGTTACAACACATTTTTCCTTATGCTGCATATGATTAATTGTTTCTTCAAAGCTGAGTGCAAGATATGTAACATAATTTGCACTTCCCTTTACCGTCATACCCGGATACACATTTTGCTCATGTATAAGCGACGGCACTTTCATTTTCTTTGACGCCATAGCAACAGGGCCGCTTACATATCCGCCCGTACAAACGATACAGTCGGGTTTAAATTCCTTTATAATCTTATTGCACTTTCTTCTTGCGGAAATAAGTTTTTTTACCGTTTCAAAATTTCTGAAAATATGTTTTCTGTCAAAGCCTTGTATTTCGATATATTCAATATCATATCCTGCTTTCGGTACAAGTTTTGTTTCAAGTCCCGATTTTGTACCGACAAACAAAGCCTTAAAATCCTTATCCTGTTTAGCTGCATAATCGGCGATTGAAATAGCCGGATTAATATGTCCGCCTGTTCCTCCGCCCGCAAATAATACTCTCATAAATCTTCCTCCACATTAATCTTTTACGGAATGTCTTGATATATTAAGCAATACTCCCATTTCACATAAAAGCGTTATTATCGCCGTACCGCCGTAACTGAAAAACGGCAATGCTACACCTGTATTCGGTACGCTCGATGTTGCAACGGCGATATTAAGTATCGTCTGAATAGCAAGCTGAGCCGCAATCCCCACCGCAACAAGTGAGCCGTATGTATCGGGTGCATTCATAGCAATTCTTATTGCTCTTATAATAAGCGCCGCAAAAAGCAAAATTACAACAGCCGCACCGATAAGACCAAGTTCCTCACAAACAATCGCGAATATAAAGTCATTATACGGTTCAGGTAAATACGAATATTTCTGTACACTCTGTCCCAAGCCAAGTCCGAAAATACCGCCCGAGCCAATCGCATAAAGACCTTGTACAACCTGATAACTTTCGTCACGAATATCCGCAAACGGATTCATAAAACTTGTTACTCTCGCCCATCTTACACCACTGAGTGCACGAACGCCGACTAAGCCGATTGGTAAAAGAATAAGCGCTCCGATAAGTACGGGTTTAATCGGTGTACCGCCTGCAATCATAACGCTTACACCGATACCGGCAATAACTATCGCACCGCTAAGGTGTGTTTCCATAAGCATAAGTCCGACAACTATAAGCATAACTCCTATATACGGCAAATTACCCTTAAGATGTTTCAAATTATATTTTCCCGAATCGACAAGTCGTGCAAAATACATCGCTATAACGGGTTTCATAAATTCCGACGGTTGAAGCTGAAGAAACGGAGTATTAAGCCATCTTCTCGAACCGTTCAATTTTACACCCAAACCCGGTATAAGAACGCAGACCAAAAGTATTGTACATACAATCATAAACTTCGGAACGGTATTTTTATATTTATTGTAATCAATTCTTGAAATAACCCACATTCCGATAAGTCCCAATATTGCACAAAGGAATTGTTTATTAAAGAAGTAGTACGAATTGTTATGTAAAGTATTTCCGGCAGGTGCAGACGCCGAGAGCAGCATTACCAAACCGAATGAAAGCAACAATATTACTATAAACAAAAATGTATAGTCTATCTCTCCCATTCGTGCAAGCTTAACCGGTTTTCCTATTTTAGCACGAGTTGTTCGTCTATTCTGTTTTATAGCTCTTTTAGGATATGCAGTCCCTGCCATATCTAAATCTCCTTCCGATTAATTCGTCTTAAATTGCAAAATATGCAACGGCACAAGTAATTACCGTTACCAATGTAAATACCGCAACGATTTTCTTTTCTTTCCAACCGCACATTTCAAAATGGTGGTGAATAGGGCTCATCTTGAATATTCTTCTTCCCTCACCGTATTTCTTCTTTGTATATTTGAAATATGCAGTCTGCATAATTACAGAAAGTGTTTCCATAAAGTATACAAAACCTATCAATATAAGGTGTATAGGCATTTTTAGGTCAATCGCCATAAGTGCAACCGACGCACCCAAGAAAAGTGAGCCTGTATCACCCATAAACACCTTTGCAGGATATTTATTATACCACAAAAACCCTATCAAACCGCCGATTAATGCCACTGAAAATACAGTCACGCCATACTCTTTAAATACGATATATGACACAAGCATAAAGAATATTCCAACTATTGTCGTTATACTTGATGCCAAACCGTCAAGTCCGTCTGTAAGATTTACAGCATTTACAACACCTACGACAACGAACATTACGAACGGTATGTAAAGCCATATCGGCATTATCCATTCAATACTTGTAAACGGTATTTTAATCGCCGTATCAAGCTCGCCTATGAAGTAAAGCACTGCAATATAAATTGCCGCAAGCACAACTTGCATTATGAATTTCTGCGGTGCTGTAAGTCCGAGATTACGTTTTTTTACTACTTTAATGTAATCGTCCACAAAACCGATAACACCGAAACCGAGTGATATTACAAACAATACAATACATCTTGCGTATGTCGTGTTAAAATTACCGTTCATTGCAAAAATGACTGTTGTTACAAGTATCGCAATCGCCATTGCAACTATGAACATAATACCGCCCATTGTCGGTGTACCCGATTTTTTCTGGTGCCACTTCGGACCTTCTTCTCTTATTTCCTGACCGAATTTAAGTTTTCTGAGCCACGGAATAAACACAGGTCCGAACACAAGCGTTACAACAAGTGCAACGACAAGTGTAAGCAATGATGACATTAACATTTCTTTTATCAATTCCATTTTTTAATCCTTTTCCTCTCGTTATTTATTTTTAATTGTGTTATATACTTCTTCAAAGTGCATTCCTCTTGACGCCTTTATAAGCACCGCGTCACCGCTCTTGATTTCAGCTTTGACATAGTTGCACACTTCAAGAGTTTTATCAAATGACACTATATTTTCTACACCGTTATCCTTTGCACCTTGTGCAAGATATTTCATATTTTCACCGGCTGTTATAAGCAAGTCCACTCCGCTCTCCTTGACAACCTTACCGAGATTGTAATGTGCGTCTTTTGCAAAATCGCCCATTTCAAGCACGTCGCCCAAAATTGCGACTTTTCTGTTTTTATCTGTATCCGCAAGTACTCCGAGTGCCGCTTTAATTGAATCCGGTGACGCATTATAACAGTCATTGATTATCGTAATACCGTTATATTCTTCAACAGCCAATCTCATTTTTGTAAGTTCAAAACTGCGTATTCCCTCTGCAATCTTATCCATAGGCACATCAAATTCACGTCCTACGCATATTGCCGCAAGTGCATTGTACACATTATGTTTACCCGGAACATTTACTTCAATAGGATATTCGCCGCCGTCAACAACTGCGGTGAATTTAATTCCGTTAAGTCCGTTATTTTCAATATCCTTTGCGTAAACATCATTTTCAGGATTTGTTATACCGTAATATACTACCTTGTATTCACCCATACCCTTTGTTTTTGAAAGGTAATCATCATCGCCGTTTACTATAAGTGTATTATCCTTTGTAAACAGCTTTGTCATTTCCATTTTCGCCTTGAAAATGCCTTCGCGTGAGCCGAGATTTTCAATATGCGACTGACCGATGTTTGTTATAACCGCAACATCAGGTCTGCCTATATCAGCAAGATGTTCGATTTCACCGAAATGGTTCATTCCCATTTCAAGAACAGCCGCCTCATGTTCTTTTTCAAGTCCGAAAATCGTAATAGGCAAACCTATTTCATTATTGAAATTGCCCATTGTCTTAAGTGTATTATACTTCTGTGAAAGGACTGATGCAAGCATATCTTTAGTAGTGGTTTTTCCCACACTGCCCGTAACGGAAACAGTCGGAACATTATACTTTTGCTTGTAATACTTTGCAATGTCGCCGAATGCCTTTAATGTATCTTCAACCTTTACGATTGTCTTATCTACTAAAAGCTCGGTATCTCTCTGTGTCAAAACAGCCGAAGCACCAAGGTCGAAAGCCGCCTTTATAAATTCGTGACCGTCAAACTTTTCACCGACAAGCGGCACAAAAAGCACACCTGCCGTAACCTTTCTCGAATCACTGATTACATCGTTAAAAGTTTGGTGTACATCACCGCTTAAAAGTGTTCCCCCTGTTGCTTTTAATACATCTTCAATCGTCATTGCCTGCATAATAAATTAAATCCTTTCTCTCTTTTTGTCCTATGCTCAAAAATAAGGGCGGTAGTTTTTCAGCCGCCCTTTTCAATTATTTATTAAGGTGTTTATATACAACAACACGTTCGTCAAAGTCGTGTTTCTCTTTACCTATTATCTGATATGTTTCCTGTCCCTTACCCGCAAGAATGATTACATCATCTTTCTTTGCGTGGTCAAGAGCATACGCGATAGCCTCTCGTCTGTCGACTATTACTTTATATTTTCCGTCTGTGCGTTTCATTCCGACTTCTATCTGTTCTATAATAGAAACAGGGTCTTCCGTACGCGGATTGTCTGACGTTATAATGCTGTAATCCGAAAGTTTTCCGGCGATTTCACCCATAATCGGTCGCTTCGTATTATCTCTGTCACCGCCGCAGCCGAACAATGTTATAACCTCACCCTTTGCAAAATCTTTAACGGTTTTAATTATATTTTCAAGACCGTCCGGTGTGTGTGCATAGTCGATTATAACCGTATAATCGGTATTTGTAGGAACAACCTCAACACGTCCGACAACTCCTGTTGCATTTTCAAGACCTTTGATAATGGTATCCATATCAATACCCATCTGAAGTGCCGCACCCATAGCGCATATTGCATTATATACGCTGAACTTGCCCGGAATTACTATATGGACACGATATGTCTTACCGTCATATTCAACATCAAAATCAGCACCCGATGATGAAATTTCAATATTTTTCGCTTTAAGGTCACAGCCGTCCGAAAGACCGACTTTTAATATATCGCAGTCATTGTTTGCAACAATCTTCTTACCGCCGTCATCATCGAAATTAACAACGCCCTTATCGCTGATTTTAAACAGCTTAGCCTTTGCATTTAAGTAATTTTCCATAGTCTTATGGAAATCAAGGTGGTCACGCGTAAGATTTGTGAACACACCCACGTCAAAGTGACAACCGTGTACTCTTTCAAGTTCAAGTGCATGACTCGAAACTTCCATTACAACACATTCCGCATCACTGTCAACCATTTCCGCAAATAGCTGTTGAAGTTCAAGTGCGTTTGGTGTTGTAGGTGTTGTACTTTGCGTAACAAGCACCTTGTCGCCAATAATATTTTGATTTGTACCGATAACACCGATTCTCATACCGGCTGTTTCGATTATACTCTTTATTAAATATGTTATTGTAGTCTTACCGTTTGTGCCTGTGATACCGATAAGTTTGAATTTGCTTGACGGATTGCCGTAATACTTACAAGCCATTTCCGCAATTTCAACTCTCGAATTTTCAACATACCAAACAGGTACATCTACATCTATTTTATCTTCGGCAACGATTAGTGACGCACCGTTTTTAACTGCCATTTCTGCATATTTATGTCCGTCCGTTTCAAAGCCTTTGATACATACAAAAATGTTTCCCGGAAGTACGTTTCTTGAATCGTACGCTATTCCGGTTATATCTATATCTTCATGCTCATCAAGCCATTTACTGCCTAATAATTCACTTGCTAACATTTGATATTTCCCCCTGTCCTATTAGTCTGAAGTTACTTGGCGGAATTCCACGCCTATTACTGTCGCAGGTGTAACCTCCTCGCCTGCCGCTATGCTCTGATTTACCGCATACGCACTCGACACTTCACTGTGTCCCGCACCGACAATCTCAAAGTTCAGTCCGCTCATTTCAAGAGTATATTTCGCATTATCCACGGACATTCCTTTAAGATTAGGTACTGTTACCGTATGTGTTTTGTCAATTTCTTCTGTATATAATATTACCGTTGAATCTTCATTAAGCATTGTACCCGGTTTCGGAAGCTGGTCAACTACCGTATCACCGTCACCTCTCACTTGAACATTCAACTTTTTGTCAACAATGGCTTTCTTCGCCTCTGTCAAATCCATTGTTCTAACGTCAGGTATTTCCTGCTTAACGTCAGGTTCTTCATTTTCTGTGTACTGCTTTTCAACACCGAGATAGTTTAGTACATCTTCAATAACTTCACCTGCCAAAGGTGCGGCTATTGTACCGCCGTACTTGTTATCAACCTGCGGTTCGTCAAGCATTATAAGACATACTATTTCCGGATCGTTTGCAGGAGCAAAACCGATAAATGACGCAATACGTTTTTCTTCGTCACGGTTACCTTTTTCCGAAGTACCTGTTTTACCTCCGATACGACAGCCTTTTACATACGCATTTTTACCTGTTGATGTCGGCAACGATACAACCGATTCAAGAATTTCTCTCATTTGCTGAGATGTTTCTTCCGAAATAACTCGGCTTATAACCTCCGGCTCATACGTTTTCAAAATTCCGTTTGAGTTTCTGATTTCCTTTACAATCTGCGGTTTCATTCTTTCACCGCCGTTGATAACCGCCGAAACGGCTGTTACAAGCTGTATCGGTGTTATTTGGAAACCTTGACCGAATGAACTTGTCGCAATATCGACTTCACTCATTTTATTATGGTAATAAATACTTGACGCCTCACCGACAAGTTCGACGTTTGTCTTTTCGGTAAGACCGAATGCAGTGAAATATTCCATAAATTTCTCATATCCAAGTCTTTCGCCCAATTCCATAAATACAGGGTTACAAGAGTTTCTTACACCCTCTACAAATGTTTGAGCGCCGTGACCGCTCTTGTTTGCACAACCGATTTTTCTGTCGGCAACAATCTTAAATCCCGGACAATAGAATGTTGAATTAAGGTCTACAACGTGTTCTTCCAAAGCCGCCGCCGCAGTAATAATCTTAAATGTCGAGCCCGGTTCATATGTATCCGAAATAACCTTATTTCTCCACATTTTATTTCTTATTTTCGCAATGGCCTCGTCACTTAAATTATTCGGATCTTCTGTCGGTTTCGGTGTTGCATCGGGATCGTCACTTGTGTCATCTGATGTATCATATCCCAAATCTATCGCATATTTTTCAAACTGGTCAATATCATACGGATTATTTACGTCAAAATCAGGCTTAGTTGCCATTGCAAGTATTTCGCCCGTTTTCGGGTTCATAATAATACCTGCCGCACCCTCTTTAAGCTTGTTTTCCGTAACCGCCTCTTCAAGGTGCTTTTCAAGGAAATGCTGTATTGTTTCATCAATCGTAAGCACAACGTCATCACCGTTTTGAGAACTGTTCAAATACTCATTTTGTTGGTCTTTAAGTGTTGTACCCTTTGCCGACTGATTAGTTTCTATACTTCCGTTACGCCCCATAAGCTCATCGTCGAAAGTAAGTTCAATTCCCTGCAAACCGTTATTGTCATATCCCGTAAATCCCAAAATATGCGGTGCAACGTTGAACGGATAATATCTCTTTGAATCATTTTCAAAATATACCCCTTTAAATGCTTTTGCAATCGTTGCGTCAACATCTGAATCTCTTAATTTCTTTACCGCCTCGGTCTGTTCGTTCGTAAGACGTTTTTTTATAACTTGATATCTTGAATTTTTTGTTATAATCTTAAGGATTTCGTTTTGATCCATATTCAAAACAGGAGCCAATCTTGCGGCGATTACTTCACTGTCACCGTCCGCCTCAATATCCTTAGGATTGCAAATAAGTGTGTTTACCGTTGCACTTTCCGCAAGCACCTTACCGTTACGGTCGTAAATATCTCCTCTTGAGGCTGTAACAATACTGCTGCCCTGCTGTTGTGCCTTTGCCTTGCTCGAAAGCTCGTCACCTCTTATTATCTGCCAATATGCCACTCGCAAAACAAGCAACGCAAGCAGTACAGCAACGATACACACCATAAATATCGTTTTCTTTTTAATTTCATTTAATGATGGTTTCATTAATTTATCAATTCCTTTTAATACTTTAATAAATGTACATTTTTCATAATTTTATAATTATAGAAGTCCATTTTTATTTTATGCTGAAAAATTGTACAATATTACCACCAATCTTTTTCAATACAGACACAATACCGTGTCCAAACCCCTCTACTTCACCGGCAGTTTTCTCTGTCATATCATCTTGCTTTACGTTTACATATATTGTCTGATACTTTTCAGGTCTTTGCATACCCAATCTTGTTGTTGCCTCTTTTTCAATTTCTGTAAGGTCAACACTCTGTTCAAGATCAAAAACCATCTGACTTGTTGCTGATTCAAGCGTTGTAAGCTGACTTTTAAGTGACGCAACCTGCTGGTTCATTTCATTCACAGCAACGAATTTTGAAATCATAAATCCTGCTGATACAGCCAAAAGCACTGTCACGCATATTCCACGAAAAATTGTTCTCTTATACTGCATTTGTTCATGATTCCTCTTGTTACTGACTGCTGTGGTATTAACTGTTTTCTCTTTTCTCTTTTGTGGTTTTCTCTTTTTTATCGGTTCATCATACTGTTCCGGCAATTTATATGCCAAATTTCCGTATTCCACAATAATTCTCTCCCTTAATTATCCTTTAGCCTATCCTATAATTTTTCGGCAATTCTCAATTTTGCACTTTTTGAACGTGAATTATGTTCAAGCTCTTCTTCCGACGGTAAAATCGGTTTTCTTGAAATAATTTTAATTTCCGGTTTCTTACCGCATACGCATACCGGAAATTCTTTCGGACAAGTGCAACCCCTTGCCAAATCCTGAAATGTTTTTTTGACAATTCTGTCCTCAAGTGAATGGAACGTTATAATCGCCAATCTGCCGCCCGATTTTATGCTTGACACAAAGCCTTTAATAGCATTTCCCAATATTCCAAGTTCGTTATTGACTTCAATTCTTATCGCCTGGAACACTCTCTTTGCAGGATGTCCGCCTTCCATACGGGCTTTTTTCGGTATTGCCGCCTTTATGATTTCAACAAGTTCAAATGTTGTTTCAACAGGCTTTGTTTTGCGTTTTTCACAAATAAATTCCGCAATACGCTTTGACCACTTTTCTTCGCCGTAGTCATAAAAAATACGCATCAAATCCTCACATGAATATGAATTTACAACGTCATATGCCGATTTCGGCGAAGACGTATTCATTCTCATGTCAAGAGCGGCATCGTGCATATAGCTGAAACCTCTTTCGGCATTATCGAGCTGATATGAACTCACGCCCAAATCAAGTACCGCACCGTCAATTTCATCAATATCAAGTTCTGATAAAATATCCTTAATCTCACTGAAATTGCGATTTACGAACGTCACTCTGCCGTCAAATTCTTTAAGACGTTCCTTTGCCGCCGCAATAGCCTCTTTGTCTTGGTCTATACCGATAAGTCGGCACGAATCGTTTGTTGACAAAATACCGTGCGAATGTCCGCCGCCGCCGAGTGTGCCGTCTGCATATATACCGTTCGGTTTGATATTCAGCGCGTCAATGCTTTCCCCAAACAATACTGAAATATGTTTAAATTCCATTTTGATTCCCTTTCAATTAATTTTTTGAACCGTCAACACTTTATCGACAACCTCAAATCAAATATTAAGTCCGTAATTTAATATTCCGTCCATCATAATATCGTCTGAAAGTTCATCTTGGTATCTATCCCATTCTTCACTGTCCCATATTTCAAGACGTGTGTTTGCACCTACAAGCACAACATCTTTTTTAAGGTTAGCATATTCCATCAGACGCTTTGCGATTGGCACTCTGCCTTGCTTGTCTATAACGGCTGAAGTAGCCTTACCGAAAAACAAACGTACAAAAGCCGCAGCATTTCTGTCTGTGGCAGTTGGGAGTTGATTAATCTTTTCAGAAATCTTATCCCATTCCTCTTGTGTGTATAATTGAAGGCATTTATCTGACATTGAACGTGTAACGTACACTGTTTCGGACATATTTTCTCTAACTTTGGCAGGCAAGATAATTCTTCCGCGCTCGTCAAGCTGACGCGGATATTCGTCAACAAAATTTACCATATTCAATGTCACCTGCCTTTTTATTGATTTATGGGTTACTCTCTCCAATTTGACCGTTTGTCACCCCAAACGCTCCAATTCGCTCCCATTAACTCCATTTTACCCTAAATCAATCAAAAGTGCAATAGGTTTTTTGTATTTTTTTCAGCTTGTACATCTCATTTTAACTCATTTTACTGTTTTGCTTGTAAAATTAAGCTAAATGGGATATAATTAGCTTAACTGCATTTTTAATCACATATATATTTGGTGTTGAGTTTACATAATTGCACACTATATATTGTGGTTGTTACTATTATATCACAAATATTTCAGTTTGTGAATAGAATTTTTAAAATTCATTTGCAGAATTGTTACAGAATAATTTCAAAGCAAAACATTATTTTTTGGAGGATATACATAATGGAAAAATCAGAAGAAAAAATCATAAATCAGCTTACGTCTGAATTTAACTTACATCCCGAACAGGTTACAAACACTGTAAAACTGATTGATGACGGAAACACAATTCCTTTCATTGCCCGTTACAGAAAAGAGGCAACAGGCTCTCTAAGTGATGAAATATTACGAGATTTTTACGACAGACTTTCATATTTACGTAACCTTGAAGATAAAAAAGAAGAAATATTGCGTTTGATTGACGAGCAAGAAAATTTGACCGTTGAAATCGCAAAATCAATCGAAAATGCCGTAACATTATCGGAACTTGAGGATATATACCGTCCGTTCAGACCAAAACGCCGCACAAGAGCGACTATCGCAAAAGAGAAGGGACTGGCACCGCTTGCCGAAATTATCCTTGCACAAAATCCGAATGATAATATAGAAAGTATTTCGCTTGATTTTATCGACACCGAAAAAGATGTTGAAAGCAGCGAGGACGCAATGGCCGGTGCTATGGACATAATCGCCGAAGAAATCAGTGATAACCCCGAATACAGAAAAGATATTCGTCAAAAAACAATCGACTTTGGTCTTTTGGTTTCAAAAGCGTCAACAGAAGACGACAGTGTATACCGTCTTTACTATGATTTTGCCGAACCAATAAAAAAACTTGCAAACCACAGATTGCTTGCGATAAATCGTGGCGAAAAAGAAGGATTTTTATCGGTAAAAATTGATATTGACGAAGAAAAAATCACAAACTATCTTTTCAGACGACTTACTCCAAAACACGAATCACCGTCTACAAAGTATGTCAAACTTGCCGCTGAGGACAGTTATAAACGACTCATCGCGCCGTCCATATCAACAGAAATACGCAATATGCTTACGGAAAATGCCGAGGAGGCATCAATAAAGGTATTCAATCAAAATCTTTCGGGACTTTTATTGCAACCGCCTATTAAGGATAAAATCGTTATGGGCTTTGACCCGGGTTACAGAACCGGGTGCAAAGTCGCGGTTGTGGACGAAACAGGCAAAGTCCTTGACACCAACGTTGTTTACTGCACATTACCTAACCACGACAAAGACAAGGCTAAGAAAATTCTTACGGATATGATTTTAAGAAACAACGTAAACTTAATTTCAATCGGTAACGGAACAGCCTCAAAGGAAAGCGAAATATTTATTTCCGACCTTTTAAAAGAAATTGACCGAGAAGTATTTTACATTATGACAAACGAGGCAGGTGCGTCAGTTTACAGTGCGTCAAAGCTTGCAACCGAAGAATTTCCGCAGTATGACGTTGCACTCAGAAGTGCCGTTTCAATAGCAAGACGTGTTCAAGACCCGCTTGCAGAGCTTGTAAAAATTGACCCTAAGTCAATCGGCGTCGGACAGTATCAGCACGATATGAACCAAAAGCGACTTGGTGAGGCACTCGGAGGAGTGGTTGAAAATTGTGTAAACAGTGTCGGTGTCGACCTTAACACCGCCTCTCCGTCACTGCTTTCATATGTTGCCGGAATTAACAAAACCGTTTCAAAAAACATAATCACATATCGCGAAGAAAACGGTAAATTCAATACAAGAAAAGAACTTTTGAAAGTGCCAAAACTCGGTGCAAAAGCATTTGAGCAGTGCGCAGGTTTCTTGCGTATAACAGACGGTGACAACGTCCTTGACAACACCTCCGTCCACCCTGAAAGCTACAAAGCCGCCGCGCAGCTGCTTAAACATATGGGATATACCGAACAAGACGTTCAAGACGGCACAGTTGCGGATTTAAAGCAACGTCTGTCGAAAGAAAATACACATAAATTAGCCGAAGAACTCGGAATAGGTGAAATCACTTTAAAAGACATTGCCGACAGTATTATAAAGAAAGGTCGCGACCCGCGCGAAGAATTGCCGCAGCCCGTTTTAAGAAGCGACATTCTCTCAATGGAGGACTTAAAGCCGGATATGGTACTGACGGGAACGGTGAGAAACGTTATAGATTTCGGTGCATTTGTCGATATAGGTGTTCATCAAGACGGACTTGTACACATATCGCAAATATGTGACCGATACATCAAGCACCCAACCGACGTACTTTCAGTCGGTGACGTTGTGAAAGTTCGTGTACTTGAAGTTGACGTACCGAAAAAACGTATTTCACTTACTATGAAGGAGGTATGATTATGAACAACATTGCTTTTCCTAAACTCGGTATTTCTCTAAACATTTCACCTGTCGCATTTTCAATAGGTTCAAAGCCTATTTATTGGTATGCGCTTATCATTCTTTCGGGTTTTCTTTTGGGATTGTTTTTCGTTTATAAAACCTGCGAAAAGCGTGGTGTGAAAAAAGATAATGTATGGGATATCGCCTTGTTCGGACTTATTTTCGGAATAATCGGCGCAAGAATATATTATGTGCTTTTCGCACTCGATGAATTTGACTCGATAGCCGATATGTTTAAAGTCTGGAACGGCGGACTTGCTATTTACGGCGGTATTATCGGTGCGATAATCTCAACCGTTATATACTGCAAAGTTAAAAAGCTGAATATCGCCAAAGTCTTTGACGTATGTGCACCAGGTCTTTTTATCGGTCAAGCAATCGGACGTTTCGGAAACTTTGTAAACGTCGAAGTGTACGGCGGTGAAACAAACAGCCTTTTCGGTATGTCCATAAACGGTGCAACACCTGTTCACCCATTATTTTTATATGAATCGATATGGAATGTTATCGGACTTGTGATACTTCTTCTGATTCGTGACAAGAAAAAGAATGACGGACAGGTATTTTGTTTCTATATTTTCTGGTATTCATTCGGCAGACTGTTTCTTGAAGGTATGAGAAATCCGAATTATATATTATATGTAATTCCAAATGTTCTCGGCATTTCTCAGCTTGTTGCAATACTGTTTATGATTGCCGCTGTGTCAGCTTTTGTCGTTTTACAGGTTAAAACGAAGAAAGATAATGAAATTTAAACGGTTGTGTCGTTTTCTGCAACACGAAAGTTGCTCCTTTTATACCACAATATATTGACAAGTTTTATCATATATTGTAAAATAAATACAACAAGCAGTGGTTTATATATAACCATGTAATCGAAAGGAGCATACATAAATGAACAACATTAAACAACTGAAAACAGATTTTGATAATCTTATAATTGAAAAAAATTATTGTCTTTCCGACCCCGAAGTCGTATCAAAAGCAATAGAACTCGAAAACATACTGAATAACACATTAAAAAAATCGCAGACCTTATAGTCTGCGATTTTTGTTTTTAAATTTGTTATTGAGCATTTTCGCAAAGTGCTGTCATACTGCCAAGCGAATTCCACATAAATACTTTCAAATTATTTTCTTTGATACTGTTTTCAAAAACAATTTCACTGTTCAAATATTTGCCTTTTTCAACATTGGCAACAGGAACTGTCTTGATTTCAATAAGTTTACCGTCCTTGTCATATAATGCACCTATCAATGAAATGTCATCAACATCTTCATCAACAACCGCATATGTTACCGTAGCAGTCTTATCGTCTTTTCCGCTTACTTTCACTTCTGAAAATTCAAGCGGTTCTTCACCTTGAACAAATTGTGACACTTTAATTCTGTCGATACCGTTCGGAACAGCCCAGTTAGGTGCCGCACCGGCGCGAGTAAATCCTAATTTAACAGCATTTGCCGCGTTTTCTGTAGTATAATCGCCTACTTTTGTTCCGTCAAACCATAGTGATGCTACACCTGTAGCAGTATTAACCGTCACTTTAACATTCTTAGTGTATGTTTGATTTGCACCGTTGAATATGCTGTCATTTGTGCCGTCACTGTCGCTGTCAAGCCATGTTGCTCCGCCGTCTGTGCTTAGGAACATCTTATAGCCGTTCGTCCAGCCAAGACGAATATTACCGATTTGAAGATACTCAAAGTTACCTTCTCTGTTTACCGCACTTCCGAAATACCAATCAACATCATAAGTTACAACAGCATTATTGCCTACTTCAAAAGTCTTTTCCGCACTGTATTCACCTGTCGGTTGAGTCGCATTATACCAAATACGGTTATTATCGCTGTCTACAGCAAGTGACGCAGTGTCAGTACCTACTTGTGTCCAATCTGTCAAGTCACTTTCAGCAAATTTGCTGTCACCGCCCTTGTTATACAATTCTTCTGTTACACCCGAAGCAGTTGTTGATTTACTGTATACAAGATTTTCAATTTTCGGCGAAGCCGTCAAGGTAGCCGAATCATAATCTTTCATTTTTTGAGTATACAAACTTAATGTCTTGAATTTAGCACCCTTTAGCGCAAATGTTCTTTGCATTACGCCGTCATCATTTCCCCATGTTCCGTCTGTACCTGTAACCTTTACAGTACAGTTATCATTATCATAATCCAATGTGACTTTTACTTTCCAACGCTTTGAACTACCTTGAATATTGCCTACAACGTTACCGCTGTTTGACCAACCCGAACCTGATGCAGTTACAGCAGTTGCCGCAGAATCGACAGAAGTTTGCGCCATCAAATTTTGAGCCTTTGTAGTATACGGCTGATATACATTCACAATGTTGTTGCCCTCACTGTCAAGAAGTTTCATTCCCATTGTATATTCATGTCCTGTCCAGTTCCAATTTGAACCGTCAACCTTTACACCGCCTGTTGTAAGTCTGTATTCAAGCTCAACCTTACCGCTGTCATAAACTTCAAAATCTTTATGTGCCTCCGCACCGTCAGTCGCACCTGTTTGCGAAATAACCGCACTGTTGGCACTTCCTGTAAATGCAGTGTTTGCATCAGTATTTTCCGATACAAACTCATTGTTACCCGTTGCGTCAACTACATCTATCGGTTTAACTCTTACCACACACTTTGCGGTATATCCGCCGTCTGTGGTAGTCGCGGTTACAACCGTTCTGCCGTAGCTTTTACCTGTGATTGTACCGTTGTCCGAAACTGTTGCGATTTCAGGATTTTCCGATGTCCATTCTACAGACTTATCCGTAGCGTCATCAGGCATTACCGTTGCGGTAATTTGCTTTTTGTAACCCATTCCCAAATCAATTAGTTTCTCTGAAATTCTTACGCCCGTAACTGCATTTTGCGTAACAGTCACTTCACAAGTATCTGTAAAGCCACCGTCTTTGGTTGTTGCCGTTATAGTTGCAGTTCCGGCTGAAATACCTTTCACAACACCGTTTGTAACAGTTGCCACGTTTGCATTGGACGAAGTCCAAGTTATACCCTTTCTTGTCGCATTTTCAGGTGTGATAATAGCATTGATTGCTTCTGTCTTGCCTTTTTCAACTTCTATTGACTTTTTCTCCAAAGTCATTCCAGTGACCGCTACTTGCTCCGGTGCCGAATATGTCACCTTTGTATAAGGCACTGCCGGTGCAAGATAGTTAAGTGTATTGCCGCTTTCGTCTGTTGCAAGTGCCACAGAACCTATATAATAACTTGCGTGTGTCGGTTGGTTATATCCGACATTCTGCCACGCAACTGACAATCTGTATTGGCAGTCGTGCATTAATGTTGTAATTCTGTAATCTGTAGGCATTGTTGAGGTATATATTCTCAAATATGCCTGATCTGTTGCCGAGCCTTTGTTTACCGGCATTATAATTTCTTCACGCCAGTCGCCCCAAATATCGGCAACAAGCGAAGGATTTCTCTTTGAGTAGTTGTTTGTAGAACCGCCTGTAAGTGTGTATCCGTCTGACGGACCGTAAAATCTCTTTGTTGTACCTGTTGCGGCATAATATTTTTGGATAATGTTTGCGTCAAGCAACTCACGGCTCAAATCGCCGTCCCAATATACAAGGAAATTATCAAAGGTACCGCTTCCCGCACCCGCAGGTTTTGCTGCAACATCATCACCGTTCAAGTCGTGAGCATTCGCAATTCCGCTGCTCCAACCTATCGCCAATGCATTTGAATGTTCCTTTGCGTAGCTATCATCAATGTTATCCATAACACCACGTCCGTTATCACTTGATGTAGTCAGTTTTCCGGAACTCCAAAAATGCTTTCCTGTGCTTGCGACTCTTAAATCTTCGGCATACTTTTTAAATTCCTCCTCTTTTACCGAAAATACTTCTTGAGTGCCGTCATTATTAAAGTCGCTCATATGCATTGCGTCACCGTGTCCAAGACCTGTATTTCCGAGAACTGTTTTACCGTCATCATCAAGTGCGGCACTTCCGTAAACAATTTCGTCCTTGCCGTCATTGTCAATATCGCCTACAGAAAGATTATGATTTCCTTGTCCGTACAGTGTCGTTGAACTTGCACTCTTCTTACCTTTATGCTCCCACTGCATTGTAAGTTCAGTACCGTCCCATGTATATGCACGAATTACAGAGTCGTGATAATAACCTCTGCACATAACGATACTCGGATGAATACCGTCAAGATAAGCCACTGCCGCAAGGTATCTTTCACTTCTGTTATACTTTGCCTTGCCATCGCCCCAATATTTATCTTCTGCCGCATCATACGGAATATAGTCCGTTGTATAAAGTGCGGCACCTGTTTCGCCGTCAAATATGGTTAAATACTGCGTAAACGGATTTTTACCCTTTAATCTTCCGCTTGTGCCTATATATGATTTTGTATTGTCGGTATTTCTGATTTCGTCAGTATCACCGACTTCCGTAACGTAATGACCTGTGCCGTCAACCGTACCGGGTGCTGTTTTCATTGCCACTTCTGACTTTCCGTCACCGTCAAAGTCATACACCAAGAATTGCGTATAGTGTGCGCCTGATGTAACATTTTTACCCAAATCAATACGCCACATATAACCGTCATTGTTCGGATCAATCTTATATGCGTCAATATATGTATTACCCGTAAAATCCGCACCGGCACTGTCTTTTGAGTCTGTCGGGTCCCACTTTAATACAATTTCATAATCGCCGTCACCGTCAAGATCGCCGACAGACGCGTCATTCGCACCGCCTTCGTGGTTTTTGTCAACCGTGTAATAATTTGAAGTCTTGCCGTCACCCATTCTTTCTACCGGATCAGGACGTGAAATAGGAATATCTACATATGTAAATGAATTTTTCTCACTGTTTCCATTTCCGACTTCATTTGACTTTGCACAGTTGTTATTTGAAGTAGGTGTAACTTCTGTTTCCTTAGACGCGTCCTCACCCGCTTTTACAACCTTGTATTTATCCGATGCAGTACCCGATGTATCAATCCAGTTTGTAGCGTCATGTACACCTGTTGTATGTATTTTTGTACCGTTTTTATAAATATCGAATGCTTGATTTTCAAGACTTTCGTCACCAAGCAATCTCCAACTCAAATATACACCGTTAACTGCCTGACCTCGTGTATCTGCCGTTGTCTTAACAGCAATCAATCCACGATTAAGCTTTTCCATTTGACGTGCGTTTGTTTGATATTGCGGAGTTTTAACTTCCGCGGCGTTTGCCGGTAAGGCAAAACTGCCCATTGTGGCGGTCATTGCAACTGCAACCGCCGCACTTATCACTTTTCTGTTCATTATTAAATCTCTCCCTCAAAAATAATTATAATAATATTTTATAACTTTTTACGGAATTTCTCAATATAAAAAACAGTCATATTTTTTTTTAAGTCACAAATTTTCGTATCATTTTTTGTGCAATTTTACCTGTTTTCTATTTCAACACCTGTATAATAAGTTTTTAAAATTTCCTCATATGTCTTTCCCTGCCTCGCAAGGTAATCTGCACCATACTGGCTCATACCGACGCCGTGACCGAACCCTTTTACGCTCATTTTTATATTGCCGTTTTCTTGCGATATTTCAACATTTGCGGAACGCAGTGAAAATATATTTCTAAATTCTGTTCCTTTTATATTCACTCCGCCTACATCAAGTGTTACAATACCGCCTGCATTTGAGCGGTTAATGTTCGATACAAGTCCATTATTCCAATCCACACCGTCAATTTTTTCTTCCGCAATATTTTTAAATTCCTGTTCACTCAATGTCAATTCACTGTGATACTTCGGTGATTCTTCATCTCCCGTACTTGCAACACTTTGCAAATACGGCACGTCCGCCCCCCAAACGTCAACTGCCGATTCCGTCATACCCGACGAAGTTGAATGAAATACCGCCGATATTATTTCATCGTTGTATGTCATTATCTGTCCTGTAGTTTCGTCAACCGCTGTGCTTATTTTGTTCCAATTTTCATCGGCACCGGCACCCCAGCTTTCTCTCCGCTTATCCTCCGAAATATACGCCTGACAGTGCGTTGAATCGGTGCATATCACCGCACCGTTGTGACTTTCGGCAATGTTGCCTTTGTCTTTTTCGGCAATATGTGAGTACAGATAAGTTCTTGCCGCAACGGCTTGTGCCTTTAATGCCTCTTCCTCAAAATCAGCAGGCATTTCCGCCGCCACCACGCATTTTAAATATTCATTAATATCCATATCTTTAACACAATCTTCTTCCGACACATACACACTGACCGTTCCGCTCTCAATCGGACTTTGCCCTTCTCCACTGCCACCGATTAGCCAAACTATCGCAAGTGGCAAAAGCAACGTAATAAAAATGATTATAACAACTACTAAAAGTATTTTTTTCACACCCAAATCTCCTTTTTAGTTTATGTATATGGAAGCAGGCACAAAAAAAGAACTTCCCGTTAGGTGTGTCCAGTTAAGAAAACATTCTAAGGCGAGAGAGAAACGGTATAGCTTCGGCTATGCCGTTTCTTTCATTTTTGCCTGCTATCAAATACTTTGGACATTTCCAAAATCCCAATACCTTTGTAGTAGATATCTACCTCTTGTCTGCGGTTGATTTTGCTATGAGGATCGGTCGCTGAGTGAATGACGATCTTCTCAACGAACTCATGCAGGATACGGGGTGTCAACTCCGGGATATCGGTGTATTGGCGGACAACGGACAGAAACCTGTCAACATCGGCACTTTTGCCTTCTACTTCTTCGATTTCCTCACGGAGTATTGCAGCCTGTGCCTGCAAACCAGCCTGTTCCACTTCATAATCGGTGGACAGCTTGTGAAAACGCTCGTCTGTCAGCTTGCCACTGATGCTGTCCTCATACAGCCGCTTGAAGATCATATCCAGTTCTGTGATACGCTTCTCACCCTCCGACAGCAGCTTGCGCTTTTTGGCAAGACCTTTATTGCGTTCCTTTACATCCATATCCATGACCATTTGAACGAAACGGTTTTCATGGCTTCTGGCGAAGGACACGATCTCCCGCAGATTTTGAAGGATCAATTCCTCCAGGATAACCGTTCGGATGGAGTGTGGTGTGCCACACACCTGCTTCCCTTTGCGATATCCAGAGCAGATGTAGTATTCCTGATCCTTTCGGAAGCCGGTCGCTCTGCACTGGTACAGGATCGAGCCACAATCGGCACAGTACATCATGCCAGAGAACATTCCCATTTCTCCCATCTTTGTCGGACGGCGCCGTGACTGCCGCGCCTGCTTTACAGCCTCGGCAATGGCATCTGTCCAGATAGGTTCATGGGTATTCTCAAAGATGACCCATTCACTTTCGGGATTTTTAATTTTCTTTTTGCTCTTGTAGGACTTCTTTGTGGTCTTGAAGTTCACCGTATGCCCCAGGTACTCACGCCAGCGATCCATAATTCCTGCTATCGTGGTATTGTCCCAGCCATAGGGATCACCCTGCTTTTTTACATTACAAGGGATGCCTTTGCTTTCGTAGTAAGCGGCAGGAGTGAGGATTTTCCGCTCCCGCAGCTTTCGTGCTATCTGGGACGGTCCAAACCCATCCATAACATACAGCCCGATTTCATAGACCACATCGGCAGCCTCACGGTCGGGTATCCAATGTTTGTTGTCATCCGGGTCTTTCATGTATCCGTAGGGCGCATTAGTCGTCAAATGTTCTCCGGCGTTCCCTTTGACCTTCATCACAGCACGGATTTTCTTGCTGGTGTCTTTCGCATACCACTCATTGATGATATTGCGGAAGGGAGTAAACTCATTGTCGCCCTGGGTGCTGTCCACCCCATCGTTTACGGCAATAAAGTGAACATCATGCTCCGGGAACATGATCTCGGTATACATACCCACCTGCAGATAATCACGGCCAAAACGGGACATATCTTTGATGATGACCCGTTTGACGATCCCTGCCTCCACATCGGCAATCATTTCCTGGAAACCAGGCCGATTGAAGGTTGTTCCCGAAATGCCGTCATCAATGTAAAAGCGGAAGTTGGTGTACCCGTGTTCAAGAGCGTACTTCTGTAAAATTTTCTTTTGGTTGATGATACTGTTGCTGTCGCCCTGCAATTCATCGTCACGCGATAAACGGCAGTACAAAGCGGTAACAGCTTCGACGCTCATAGCGTTGTAAGGGAATTGAAGCGCGGCAGCGGTGTTTGACTGATGAAACATAATAACCTCCTATCTGGCAGTCAAACACGGTATGAAGTTCTATCTTCATTCTACCGCGCTTTGTTGGGTTTGTCTACCTATGGAGGTCAAATTACAGCAGCTTTTTTTCGGATATCATCCTTGATAAGCCGCTCTATTTTAGAAACTACACCGTCTTTTGTTTGTTCAAGGAAGAACGAATTGACGGTGAAGGTTGTATTTCCAATTTTCTTTTCGCTCCGTACTGGTGGGGCGAATTTGTTTTCAAAGGTTCTATCTTCTTGCATAGATTGACCCCTTTCATTGTTTGCAAGTTGATAAGCAATAAAAGAGGCAAAACGGACGGCTGCTGGCACAGCTCCACGGGAGTCTAACCCCGGCCCATGCTGATGG